>Ga0315314_1001354_pt1 | contig 22360 bp, 19 predicted proteins | sample TDP9_MG_FD_203631 | JGI IMG/M metagenome (GOLD analysis project Ga0315314, IMG submission 203631) | Freshwater sediment microbial communities from Lake Towuti, South Sulawesi, Indonesia - TDP9 | ecosystem: Environmental > Aquatic > Freshwater > Lake > Sediment | place: Indonesia: South Sulawesi... | reverse complement strand
GCCAACTCAAGGACTTGCCATCAAGATTCTTGGGGAGGCAAAAAGGAAACGGTTTGCCTCTGGCAAGGACCCTATGGGACTTGCCGCTGCCGCCCTCTACATTGCCTGCCTGCAGAATGAGGAGAAGAAAACGCAGAAAGATATCGCTGAGGCTGCAGGTGTAACCGAAGTTACTGTTAGGAATCGTTACAAGAGCCTAAAGAGGAATTTGGGGCTTAAGTTGCCTGATTAGTGGGTTCTTTCTTTTCTTCCAGTTCCATTACTATTGGGCCTTTGTAGCCGCAGTTTTCACAGATGTATTGTTCAGGTGTCAGCCAAACGTCAAATCGGCTGGAGAGTCGAAGTTTGGGGCTTCCGCATCTGGGACAGAGTTTTAGGGTTTGGCTTCTTCGTTTCATGCTCTTAAATACGTCACGGAGGTTTCTGAGTATGCCCATGTTGTTTTGCTCTGTCTCTTGTTATTGAACTTCAACGTTTTCTTTTGGATACCCCAGCTCAACAAGGTAGGATTGCACTCTCTGTCGGTGGTCTCCCTGGAGTATTATTTGGCTGTTCTTTGCTGTTCCTCCACAGGCGCAGAAGGCTTTGAGTTTTTGAGCGAGTCTTCCTAAATCTGTATCTTTGTCGTCAATGCCATCGATAACGGTTACTGCTCTTCCCCATTTTCGTGTTTCTAATCTCACTCGAATTCTCTGTTGCTCTTTGCTAATCTCCTTGCAGACGCATATGTCAAGGGGCAGTCCGCATATGGAACAAATTTCTGCCATGATGCTCATTCATATTATGATGAGTGGGGACTATTTAAGACTTTCAACCACGCTGTTTGCTAACGTTTGCGTTAGCGTTATAGTTTAATAGAAGGTTTCGAGAAATTAAAGTTGGGCTTGGGCCCGTAGCTCAGCACGGTTTAGAGCGACAGGCTCATAACCTGTTGGTCAAGGGTTCAAATCCCTTCGGGCCCACCAAAACGAATAGGTTCAAACATTGTTTGAAGATATTTAAGCACTTTTGGTGTCATGTTTAAATCAAAATAATCCGGCTGTGAAGCACATTGAGGGAAATGAGGGCATATGTTAAATAAAGTATTTGTTTGTCTTGAGATAGGTGATGGTGGAACAGGCGCTTTCGTTCCAGAGTATCCGGGATGCTGGGTCTTTGGTCACACGTCAAGAAGCGCTTTGAGAAAAGTGAAAGTTGCGGTGGACGAGTGGTGTAAATGGATGGAGAAGCATGGAGAGCGTATTTCATCAGCCAGTGGTTTTGAAGTGGAAATCGCCGAGATGCTGAGGGTGAATTATAATCCAGTTGAAGCTGGCAAACCTGAACCCCTATTCTGGTCTGAAACACTTCCAGTTAGCAAAAAAGATGTTACAAGAACTATCCGTTTGATGGAGTACTCCCGAAAAGATTTGTTAGATCTTGTTTCTAATCTGAATTATGGATGCCTTGTGTGGCATCCTAAAAACAAGCCTCGCTCGATAGAAAATTGTTTACGACACATAGCATATGTTGAGCCTTGGTACATAACCCGGTTAAACGTTGATCTACCATGCAGATATCCAAGAAACGTATTTAAAATGCTAGATTACACACGGGATATAGTTATCGATTTTCTAAGGGATTTTCCACGCGAAAAAATGAAGGGAATTTTCCAGCCTGAAAAAGACCCAAGTCCTGTATGCAATCTATGGACCGCTAGAAAAGTGTTGAGGAGACTGGTAGACCACGAAAGGCTACATACAAAATACATTGAAAAATTACTGCAAATTTATGCAAAGAATACAAAGAAAGCCAAAGAAAATCTTCAGTAGGTGGGAAGAAATTGAAACTCCATTTTGTTTGCTATGTAAAGATACATGGGGGATTTAGACGGGGATTTGGATCTACTCGGGTCCACCAAAACTTTCTGTCTTTTTTTCTAAATATGAAAGGGTAGGTAGCCTTCATTCGAGAGCTTTTCCGCAGTGGGGGCAGAACTTTGCTTCTTCCGTTAGCACTCGGCCGCACTGAGGACAAACCCTAGTTATTGGTGTCGGTGCTGGAGCAGGCGGCGGTGACGGTTTCCACGCAATTCCAAGAGCCCCTCCGATTATTCCTAAGATCATGCCCACTATGAAACCTCCGAGCCCAAAGAATAGGCTGACTATTGAGAAGACAAGTATTATGACTCCCCAAGTTGTACTCTTTTCCGGGTTGGCATACAGCATAACTGCACCGACCACCACGAGAATGCCACAAAACAGTCCTAATCCTCCGATAACGAAACTAACTAGAGTCATGATTATGCCTCCCATTAGTATGAATATCCCTCCGATAAGCGACAAAACGAAAGCAGCCGTAGGCTTTTCCTCAGTCTCCATTCTCTCTATCTCTCCTCCTCCCTGTTTAGAGCAAATTACATATAAGATGATTCAGCCTAGAACCTGTTATCCCAACCTTAAATCATAGGAGACCTTAGTGAGTTTCTCTGCTCCGTCCTTACGCACCAACACAGTGTCTTCTATCCGTACGCCTCCGAACTCAACGATGTAGATTCCCGGCTCCACGGTCACCACGTTTCCAACCTTGAGCTTGTCCTTGGTCTCAGGGTTCAGGGATGGCGGTTCATGGATGTCAAGTCCGATGCCGTGGCCCACTCTGTGAACAAAATACTTGCCGTATTCCTCTCTTTCAATCAGTTTTCTGGCAACTGCGTCTATGTCGCAGGCCTTGGCTCCTGCTCGAACGCTCTGGAAGGCTTTGTCTTGTGCCTCTCTCACAACCTTGTGGATTCTCACCTGCTTAGTCGAGGGTTCTCCAACAGTCACTGTTCTCGTCAAGTCAGCTCGATAATTTTGGTATTTCGCTCCCATGTCGAGGACCACCAAGTCTCCTCTCTTAATCTTTCGGTCAGTACATCCTCCATGAGGGTGGGCTGAGCGGGCTCCCGAGGCAACTGCTGTGTCAAAGGCAACTCCCCATGAACCCACTCTCCTCATGGCATACTCAATCTCAGCAGCCACCTCATATTCCCTCACCCCCGGCCTGATAGTTTCGAAAGCTGCCTCCATGCCTTTGCTGGTTAATTCAGCCGCTCTTCTCATGTGCCTCAATTCTGTTTCATCCTTCACTCTACGAAGCTCCCAGACCAGTTCGCCTTTGTCGTCCAGCTTGATACCTTTCAAAGCCTTGTGGAGCTTTAGGTAGGCGGAGGCGCTGAGGATGTCGAAGCCCACGCGTCCGAGCTTTAAGCCCTTAACCTGATCCGCAACCTTCCTGTCCGCGTCTTCACCAAATTTCACGAGCTCAACCCTGCAGTCCATCGCTGTTTCCTTTGCCTCCTCGTAGTTAACCCCACGAACGTAGAGAACGTTCTCGCCTTCCCCCGGAACAAGCAGCCTCTCCCCACCCGAGAAGCCTGTAAAATAGAGGATGTTTGTTTCATCCGCGACAATGTACCCGTCCAGTTTCTCCCTTTCAAAGAAATCTCTTAAAGCGTCAACTCTGCTTTCCAATGGTCCTTCCTCATCGTTTCAGAACTGATTGCGGACTTGAAACTATAACCTTTGTGTTAGTTTACCTTTATCCTCCGCTCATGAGTGTCATGAGGATGACGCTGTCGCCCTCGTTCAGTCTTGTGTCCACCCCGTGGAGTTGACCCATCAAAACGCCGTTAACGGTGACGACAAATCCTGTTTTAAGGTCTTTCAGACCTGGTTCGTACACCTCTTTTTGGAAGGGTTCACCGTAGATTCCAACAAGTTTGTTTAGAAGGTCCGAGAGCAGGGCTCCCTCTCTGAGTTCGAACTCGTCTTCTCCTTTCTTCAACATGTTCTTGATGAAACCTAGGTAGCGAACCCTAACCTTCATCTTTCGCCACGAACCTTCCTTCAACTGTATCTTGGGAAAAACTAAATAAATATCTACCCTTATTTGAATATCTCTCTTCAGATCAAATTATGATACGTTGGAGGAGTAAGTTTGGGCTATGCTGGAAGAATACTATACATAGACTTAACAACAGGAAAGACTGAAACCAAACCCCTGAAGGAAGATTTAGCGAGGAAATACATCGGAGGCATAGGGCTTGGAATGCGTCTCCTCCTAGACCACTCCAAGCCGGGAGTCGACGCTCTCAGTCCCGAAAACCCACTCATCCTCACAACAGGGCCCCTCAGCGGCACCATGGCACCTACAGCTGGAAACGGACACGCTTTCGTCTCAAAGTCACCAGAGTCTGGAGGAGTAGCAGAAGCCAAATCCCACGGTTTCTTCGGCGGCGAACTGAAGCGAGCCGGCTACGACGCGGTTATTATCAAGGGCAGAGCCGAGAAACCAGTGTACGTGTGGATCGATGACGACGCCGTCCAATTAATGGATGCCCAACACCTTTGGGGCAAGTCGCCCATAGAAACAGAGGACACCATCAGAGAGGAGTTAAAAGACTACTACATCCGCGTGGCTTCGATTGGCCCGGCAGGAGAGAAACTGGTTAGAATCGCTTGCATCCTGAACGACCGAACTAGAGCCGCAGGAAGAACTGGTCTAGGCGCCGTGATGGGTTCCAAGAACCTAAAGGCCATCGCAGTGCGGGGGACAAGAGACGTAAACGTGGCGAAACAAAAGGAGTTCCAAGAGTTTGTAAAGATGATGCACGAGCGGATGAAGGGTCCAGCCACAAGGAAATACAGAACCCTAGGAACCCCAGAGAACGTGCTCGTCCTCAACGCCCTAGGAGCCCTTCCCACGAGGAACTTCACCGAAGCCACCTTTGAAGGCGCTGACAGGGTTAGCGGAGAATATTTGAACGAACGTTACGTTGCGAAAATCATCGGATGCTTATCCTGTGCCATGCGTTGCGAACACGTAGTTGTGGTTCCAGAGGGACCTTACAAGGGCACAACCACCAGAATGGAGTACGAAACCCTCTGGGCACTCGGACCAAACTGCGGCATCGACCGCCTTGACGCGATCATCAAGGCAATGGAACAGTGCAACTACTACGGAATGGACGGCATAAGCGCAGGCGTCATCGTAAGCTTCGCCATGGACTGTTACGAACACGGAATTCTGACCAAGAAGGACACGGATGGCATAGACCTTCGATTCGGCAACCACGAGGCCATGCTGGAAATGTTGAAGAGAATAGGCACTCGACAGGGATTAGGAGACATACTAGCAGAAGGAGCCAAAAGAGCAGCGGAAAAAATTGGAAAAGGCGCGGAGAAATTTGCAGTTCACATCAAGGGAGTGGAAATGACTGGCTACGACATCAGAGGCCTGAAAACAGCCGCCCTAGGTTACGCTGTCTCTTTCCGTGGAGCCGACCACAACAGGCACGGAGCTTATGACCCCGATGTGAAGGGAAAAGTCGACCGATTCAAGGCTGAGAAGGGAAGAGGAAAACTGGTGAGAGAGGTTGAGGACCTCTACACGATAATTGACTCCCTCATCGTGTGTAAGTTCTCAAGAGGCACCTACTACGAAGGATTCAAAGACCTCGCAAACTACTACACGCTGGTCACAGGCATCGAAGTAACCCCCGAAGAGCTTACGATAACCGGAGAAAGAATCAACAACATAGGAAGACTTTTCAACATCAGAGAGGGCCTCACAAGGAAAGACGACCACCTCCCATGGAAGGTAATGAATGTTCCAATACCCGACGAAGGGGTTGCTAAGGGAAGCCACGTAACTCAAAAAGACTTAGACATCCTCTTAGACGACTACTACGAAGTTCGAGGGTGGACAAAGGAGGGCGTTCCAACAATTGAAAAGCTCAAAGAAATAGGACTCGAAGATCTCGCGTACATTGTGAAGCCGAAACTCGAGAAAACTAAAGAAAAAAGAAGCTAAATGGAGGAGGATAGAGATGGCAGCACCAACAGCGAGAAAATTTGTGTCAGCGGACCCGGAAAAATGCGTGGGTTGCGGTGTTTGCGAGTTCGTATGCTCGCTAGAAAAGGAAAAGACGTTCAACCCCACCAAGTCCAGAATACGCGTCGTGCGATTACACCCACTGATCAACATCTCGGTCACGTGCAGACTCTGCGAAGACGCCCCCTGTGTGGCTGCGTGTCCACGAGATGCGCTAGAGCAGTCAGAGGAAAAAGGTACCATTCTCATTGACGAGGAGAAGTGCAATGGATGCGGCTGGTGTATCGAGGCGTGTGACTACGGAGCCATCATGCTCCACCCGGAGAAAAAAGTGGTGTTCGTGTGCGACCTTTGCGACGGCGAACCTAAGTGTGTGGAGTGGTGTCCAGAAGAGGCCTTAGACTTCGTGACACGGGACATACTGGCTCAAAAGGCTAGGATAACCGTTGTGAAGAAGCTGTTCCAAGAAGCCTTGAAAACCGTGCCCCCGGGCTAAAAGCGAGTTTAAACTCTACTTCACCTCCCATTTTTCTACGTTAAGTTCATCACTGTTTGCCAGCCTTAGCAACAGCGTTTTTCGGGGCTCTTTCAACCATCAATCTTGCTTTCTGCATGACGTTAGAATTGGCTTTAAGTTCAAGGAAGAATCTTTGACAATAAATTCGTCAGGTGTTTTGCGGTTTTTTCCAGCTCTGCCGTCAAGCCTTCTCCAAAACTAGCATCTTTAGGCTGAATCGCGAGCAGAGCGATTTTGGCGCCAGTTGTTCTCGCAAGATAATCGCAGAATATTTGGAGGGGTAGAGCGTGAGTTGATATTGCGGTTTGTTCAGCCAGTTGAGCTGGTTCTACAAGTTTTGAAGAGCCTGGTTTCATACTTAATAGGGCAGCGTCGATGACCATTACATGGGTGGGCTTAAACTCCTCTATTGGTTGTATAAAACTCTCTGGAACGGTTTCACATTCTACTACGTAAACAGCCTCCGAAACCTTGTTTCGCAGACTTCTTACGATTTTGACTCCGACAAAGTCGTCTTTTCGAAGAGGATTTCCAATGCCCGCAATAACCACTCTTCTGGCGTTGGAGAGCCAGTTCCGCAGCCTAGCCTCAGTTTCGCTCTTGTCGTTTTTAGGCTGGCTTTTCATTTGTCGGTCCTCTTTGCTTGCAGTAAAAAGTCTAAGGCGTCGCGGAAGCCTATCTCTTCACAACCTTCAGCAAATTTCTGTTGTGATCATATATTTGGAGTTCGAGGGGCATCTGACCTATAGCAAAGTGGGTAGCACACGCCCAGCACGGGTCATAGGCTCTGAAGGCCATCTCCACCATGTTTAATATGGCGTTACTCACTTCTCCGCCGCGTATGAGCCCTTTAGCCGCGTCTCTAATGGACATGCATATGGCTGAAGCGTTGTTCGTTGTAGCCACTACCAAGTTGGCCTTTTTTATCAGCGCATCCTCATCAAGTTGGTAGTGATGTATCAAGGTGCCTCTAGCCGCTTCGGTTATTCCAACCCCTTCTCCAGGGTTGCCTGGCTTATTTCTAAGATCCTTGCTTGTTATCTCCTCGTCCCTGCTGAGTTCTAGAGCTCTCTCAGCTGCGTACAGCAACTCTATGAGCCTGGCCCAGTGAAATGCGAGAGTTGAGTGGACAGGCTTACCGCCTAGCGTTTCGTACATTCTCTCAAACTCTTGATGTGCTAGAGGAGTTGCCATACCCTCTGAAGCGTTCAGCCTTCCCAGGGGCCCGACTCGGTAGACGCCGCTATCCGGTCCATCAACTAGGCCTTTCCACCCAACCTTTTTGAGGTAGGTCAGTTTGACATAGGTCCACGGTTCAACATGTTCCTCGATAACGTCCAAATATTCTGAGGGCACAAATTTCACAAACTCCTTTCCTTTCGGATCAACCACTCGGACATTGCCGTCATAGAAGTTTACTTTGTTGTTTTTGTCAACTGTTCCCATGTAGTAGGTTTTGAGAGTGTACGGGTCGCTCAAAATTAGGTCTACGTACTTCTTGTTCTTCAACACAACATCATCGAATATCTTTAAGCTGAACTTTGCGAATTCGACGCTGGACTTCGCCATCTTTTCCATTTCCTGTCTCTCTTCTTCCGTGAGCCCTTTGGATATGCCCCCGGGAAGCCCACAGCTTGGGTGAGTTGCTTTTCCACCCAGAATAGCGGTCATCTTTTGTCCATAGGCCCTATGCTTTATCACTTCTTTCGCTATGTCTAAGCCAACTTTCTTGATCACTCCAAGGATGTTCCTTTCTGCCGGTGGAGCGTCTGGTCCCACAACAAAGTCTGGCGCGCCTAAGAAGTAAAAGTGGAGGGTGTGGTCGTAGATATAATAGCCACTATACATGAGCTCTCTAAGCTTTTTAGCAGCTGAAGGAGGCTCAACATTGAATGCGGCGTCTAAAGCCTTTGTTGAGGCGAAATGATGTGCAACTGGGCAAACTCCGCAGATTCTTGGCGTTATTATGGGTAGCTCCTCGGCTTTCCTGCCCTCGCAGAACCTCTCAAAACCTCTGAGCTCTGGAGTCTGAAAGTAGGCATTCTCTACATTTCCCTCCTCATTCAGGAATATGGAGATCTTTCCATGGCCTTCCAGTCTGGTTATAGGATCTATTACTATCGTTTTCATTCCCTAATAGTCCTCCTCCGAAGAAAAGAAGCTGGCAACGAATACTTGTAAAAGGTTCCTAAGGGATCTTTGATCTGCGCGATCAGCTTATCCGCGTCATACTCCGGATTTTTTTCCTCATTGACTCCTAGAACTGATGAGAGGGCACTTATCATAGCTGCGCCCTGTTCCACCTCGTTTGGACAGGGTCCTCCGCATCCTGTACACGGCATGTTTGCTTTGACACACTGGGCTTCACATCCTCCGCGGGTGGCCGGTCCCATGCAAATTATCCCCTGCTCTAGAAGGCATTTTTCTGGTTCTGGAACGATTTCGTAAACCCTGTATATCCTTGAAATCTTCTTCTCCTCTTTTTTCCTAGGACACTCGTCGCAAACCGACTTCTCAGGGGCCAGAACCGAGCCTTTAGGAGGCAACTCGTTCTTGGCGATTGCTTCGACCGCCTTAGCTACCAACGAGGATGGTGGGGGACATCCGGGTAAGTAGTAGTCCACATCCACGGTTTGATCAAGGGTCTTCACAGTGTCAAAGAATTCTGGCAAAGTCAACTCTCCCTCCTGAACCTTGAAAGAAGTTTTCGGGGTCACGGAGTTGGGGTTAACAGTGGAGGGAGACTGGAGGTAGGCCCTCTCAAAGACCTCTTTTCTGTTTGCGACATTTGCGAGACCTGGAATGCCGCCTTGGTGGGCGCATGAGCCGAAGGCGACAAGAACCTTTGACTTTTTCCTCAGAAGTTTGGCCATGTACTCCTGTTCTTCAGTTCTGATCGCACCGTTAAAGAAACAGACATCTATGTGTTTGTCTGGCATTGCCTCAACATCTTTGTATTTGATGTCTATCGCCACTGGCCAAAATAGGATGTCGGCTATGGCAACGACGTCTAAGATTTTCTCGTTTATATCCAAAACTGTGATTTCGCAGCCTCCGCAGCTGGCTGCCCAGTAGAAGGCGAATTTCAGCTTTTCCTTTGCCATCATAATCCCAATTGGTTTAGAAGTTTGGTCGCATCCACCCTAAGCTCTTTAAAACCAAGCTCGTCGGGGCTGAAGCCCATGGCTAACCCCAACAGCTGCGTGTAGTGAAGTATAGGTATGCCGAATGTGTCATTAAAGGCCCGTTCTATCCTCGATTGATGGAGGTCATACATCATGTGACAGAAGGGACACACGGTAATCAACGCTTGCGCCCCAACCGCTCTGACATGATCAAGCTTTTCTCTGGCCAGTTGAAGAGGTATCATGTCGTTCACACCGATTATCGGGGCACCACAACACTCCGTCTCGTCCATGTAGTCTAAGCATTCTGCACCCGTCAACTCGATTAGCTTCTTAAGAATTGTAGGGTTTTCAGGATCGTCGAAACCTATGTATTTTGTGGGGCGCAAAACGTGGCATCCGTTGTGTTCCGCTACTTTGAGCGGGTTGAGAGGTCTCTGAACTGTCTCCTTTATTTTTTCTAAACCAATGTCTTCCGCAAACACTTGAATAATGTGCCTAACCTTTATTTTCCCTTTAAATTCTAGGCCGCTCTCCTTCAGGTACCCGTTAACCATCTCCTTGAGCTTTTTGTCTTCTTGCAACGTCATGTTTACCTTACGCATGGTGCCGGCGCACCCCGTACACAGGGTCATGATGTTCAGGTTTTGTTGCTCTGCTAAACATAGGTTCCGCGCTGCTAACGTGAGCATCATGTCATGGTTTATGGGGTCTAGGGGAAGGCCGCAGCAGTTAAACTCTGGCATTTCGACCAGTTCTATGCCAAGCTTTTCAGCAACTTTTCTGGCTGATATTTCGTAGCTGGAGATTCTATAAGGGATGACGCAGCCCAGAAAGAGCAGATACTTCAGTTCAGCCATTTTAAGCCTCCTTCTTCTTTTCTTCAAACAGTTTCGAGAAGCCCGTAACATCAGATATTTTGGTTATACTCTCTAGGTTGGCTTTCGGCAATGGAGGCAACCTCTCCTCCTCCCTCTTTCTGTGCCGCAACTCTGGAATCTTATAGGCGTAGCCTGTTTTGAGAACACTGGAAGCCAGCTCCTTATAAACTACAGGAATGAATCCTTCCTCTACAGCCAAGTTTCGGAGAGCCCTTATGATGGCGGCGATCTCCACGTCTTGCGGACAATGATCGACGCATGTGAAGCACGCAGCGCAAAGCCAGATGACATCACTTGAAAGAACCCTGTTTTTTAGTCCCAGTTGCGTCATTCGCATCAATTTTCTGGGTCTGTAAGAATCGCTGAACCGGGCGACGGGACAATCAGCTGTGCAGGTGCCACACTGGAAGCACAACATGATTTTCTCGGCGCCTGGAATCTTTTGGATCTCATACTTGAAGTGAGGATCCATTTCGCTGGCTTCTATCACCGCTTTTTCTTCAGGCTCCTTTTTCTGCGGTTCTTTCTCTTCCGACATTATATTTAGCCTCCAGCCCTTAAGGTACTTGGGCCAAGTTTTTTTACCTCATTCACCATGTCCTTAATAACGGTTGCGAATCGGTCACCCTCTGACGCTGACACCCATTCCAGTCTGAGCCGCTCTGGCTCAAGACCGAACTGTTCTAAGAGTTTTTTCAGCATCAGAATCCTTCGATATACTTTGAAATTCCCAGATATGTAGTGGCAGTCGCCCGGGTGGCAACCAGCGACTAGAACTCCGTCTGCCCCGCTTCTAAAGGCTTCCAAGATGAAAGCCGGGTCAATTCTTCCAGTGCACATCACCCTCACGACCCTAAGGTTGGGAGGGTACTGGATTCGACTGACGCCGGCTAGGTCGGCGCCAGCGTAGGCACACCAATTGCAGAGAAAACCTACGATTTTCGGCTCAAACTCAGTCATGTTTGGCTTCCTCCTTTAACGCGGCTCTAACCTGAGCGAGTATTTGGTCGTCTGAAAAGTGGAGCATGGTTATGGCGCCTGTGGGACAGGAGGAGCCGCAGGTTCCACATCCCTTACAGAGAGCTTCCAGAACGTGTGAGGTGAGTTTTCCTTCCTTCTCCTTCATTTCAATTGCGCCGTACTCACAGACGGCCTCACAGATTCTGCATCCGCCGCAGAGATCTTCGTTGACGTTCGCTATTGCTCCTTCTACCTCTAGTGCCTTCTTAGACAGGATGGTCATTGCGCGGGCTGCTGCTGCACACGCTTGTGAAATGCTCTCTTCAATAGACTTGGGTGAGTGGGCTAGCCCGCAGAGGAACACGCCGTCGGTTGCGAAATCGACTGGACGAAGCTTCATGTGAGCCTCCAGAAAGAACCCGTCCTTGCTGAGCGGAACCTTCAACATCTTCGCTATCCGCTCATTGTCTGGATTTGGAACAGTGGCCGCACTCAACACTAAGAGGTCAGGCTCAATTGGAATCCACGTTTTCAGAACAGGCTCCATCGCTAACACTTTGAGATTTCCGTTTTTCCGGCTAACCTTAGGCTTGCTTTCATCGTCATAACGTATGAACAGAACTCCCTCGCTTGCGGCCTTACGGTAATGGTCTTCTTTAAACGCGTACGTTCTAATGTCCTTATACAAGACGTAAACGTCCGTTTCAGGACTTAATTCCTTGATTTTCAAAGCGTTCTTGACCGCCTGAGCGCAGCATATTCGAGAGCAGTTGGGATTCTCGTCGTTTCTAGATCCCACGCACTGTATCATCGTAACAGTCTTAGCGTTGAACTCACCCTTGGCCAGTTTCTCCTCTAGTTCGTGTTGGGTTAACACTCTTCCGTCGTTTCCGTACAGATACTCGGTTGGTTTGTACTCAACGGCTCCTGTGGCGACTATAACGACGCCGTGGTTGATTTCCTTCTTCTCGCCTTCGTTATTCACCGTCGTTTTGAAGTTTCCGATGTATCCCTCGATATTGACAATTTCAGTGTTGAGGTGAACGTGAATTTTTTTGTTGTCTGTAACTTCTTTGATGATTTGCCTTAGTCGCTCCTGTGGGTCCTCAGATTCAAGCACGTAGTAGATGCTACGCAGGTTTCCTCCTAGTTCCTTCTCTTTCTCCACCAAGTGGACCTCAAGACCTTGTTTTGCCAGTTCCAACGCAGCGGTCATCCCGGACAAGCCGCCTCCGATAACTAGGCCAACGGGCACAACGTCTATCGCTGGCTTTTTCAGGGGACTCAGTAAACGGGCTTTAGCGACAATCGACCTAACTAGGTCTTTAGCCTTCTCTGTGGCCTTTTCATGCTCGTGCATGTGAACCCAGCTACACTGGTCCCTAATGTTCGCCATCTCGAAAAGGTAGATGTTTAGCCCTGCTTCCCGCATGGTTTCTCTGAAAAGGGGCTCGTGCGTTCTGGGCGTGCACGAAGCCACTATAACACGGTTAAGATTATGCTCCTTTATCATCTCCCGTATCTTTTTCTGTGTATCCTGTGAGCAGGTGTAAAGGTTGTGCTCCGCGTACACGACATTTGGCAACGTCTTAGCATACTCCACAACTGCTGGCACATTAACTATCCCGCCGATGTTTATTCCACAGTGACAAATGAAAACTCCTATGCGGGGTTCTTCTCCCGAAACATCCCTCTCCGACGGATACTCCTTCACAACTGTGAGCTTTCCCCTTTCGGGGGCGATCATGCTGGCCGCCCTCGCCGCAGCTCCACTGGCCTGCGCTACACTCTCAGGAATGTCCTTCGGAGCGGAAAATGCTCCACAAACGTATACTCCTGGTCTAGAGGTGTTCAGCGGCGAGAAGATTCGGGTGGAGCAAAAATTGTACTTGTTCAGTTCGATGCCCAAGGTTTTGGCTAGTTCCTCGGCGTTTTTGGGCGGTCTCATCCCAACCGACAACACTACAAGGTCGAATTCTTCGTCCTTTGAGTCTTCATCGTCAACATACCTCACTATAAGATTTCTTGATCCCAGCACCTCATCTATGTGGGAAACTCTGGATCGAACGAATCTGACCCCGTGTTCCTTTTCCGCCCTAATGTAATAATCGTCAAACTCTTTTCCATAGGCACGCACGTCCATAAAGAAAATGGTGCATTGGACGCCTGGACTGTGCTCCATGGCGATAACAGCCTCCTTGATGCCGTACATGCAACAGGCAGAGGAACAATAATTATTTCCAAGCTTTGCATCACGCGAACCAACGCATTGGACAAAGGCAACTTTCCGCGGAACCTCGCCGTCAGAAGGACGTAGAACTATTCCACCGTAGGGTCCGGAGGCGCTCAGAATGCGCTCAAACTCGATGCTGGAAACCACGTTTGGATATCGACCGTAACCATACTCGCTCTTGAGAGTGGGGTCAAACTCTTCAAAGCCGGGCGCCAATATGGTCGATCCAACGTCCAAAAGGATTTCCTTCTCTTTTTCGTCGTACTCGATTGCGCCTGCTTTACAAACCTCTTGGCATGTGCCACATCCAATGCACTTGTCTCTATCAATAGCGTACACCAGAGGAACTGCTTGAGGATACTTGACGAAAATTGCCCCTCTTTCGCCTAATCTCTCATTGAATTCGTCTATCGCTTCGACAGGACATTTCTGAGCGCACACCCCGCAACCAGTGCACTTCTCCTCATTAACGTATCTAGGCCTCCTCACCAGTGTTACCTTGAAATGGCCTTCCTCACCTTCGAGGCTCTTTATTTTAGCGCCCATCACCAGCTCAATGTTAGGGTGCCTCCCAGCAGTTACAAGTTTTGGAGCGAGGATGCACATGGCGCAGTCGTTGGTTGGAAAGGTTTTGTCAAGCTGGGTCATGGTTCCCCCTATTGTGGGACATTCGTCCGCCAAGTAAACTTTGAATCCCGAGTCTGCTAGGTCAAGCGAGGCCTGTATTCCTGCGATCCCACCGCCAACTACGAGTACTGCTCCCACCTTCTCCTTCATCATCCCACCTTCAGTGCTGTGTAGAATGGGGTCGTTCCTTCCACCCTATCAATTGCGACCCAGCCTCTGCGTCTCATAACCACGATGTGACGCAACACCGCTTTCGGGTCTAGGTCTAAGCGCTTTGAAAGCTCTTTAACAGACAACGGTTCATCCTGTGTCATGAGGTATATTCTGTTACGTAGGTATTCAGCGTCGATGGATTCTTCCATTGTTTTGTCAAACTCTTCTTCTGGAACCTTCTCTCCATACACATTTCCGTCTTCAATTAATCCCTTTTCTTTACCCACGAGGACCCTCAGTCTGAAATCCGCGGCCGTTGCCCTGGCCGCTAGAACACCTGCTAGAATTTTCGTGTCTGGTTTCTCTCCACCCAAAGGAGATGGCCCCAGTTTTGTTAACTGACTTGTGAAATCCTTGACGAGCTCAGCGAATCGTCCTCCCTCTGAAGCGGAGACCCATTCAAGGCGTAAGCGCTCCGGCTCTAGCCCCGTCTTCGCTACCAGTTTCTTCAGCATTCGGATCTTGCGTTCGGCCTGAAGATTTCCCTCCACGTAGTGGCAGTCTCCGGGGTGGCAACCCATTACTATGACACCGTCCGCGCCTCCAGCGAATGTTTCTAAAACGATGACGGGGTCAAGCCTTCCACTACACATTAGCCTTATTATCCTTATGTTTGGCGGATAGGATATCCTACTCACGCCTGCTAAGTCAGCGCCAGCGTATGAACACCAATTGCACAGAAACCCAACTATCCTCGGCTCGAAAGTCACGCGATTAACCTCCCCAACGCAGCTAGAGCTTGAGCGACAACCTGTTCATCAGTAAAATGACACATTGAAATCGCCTTTTCTGGACAACTCGCCCCACAGACACCACATCCCTTGCACATCACCTCCGTCACTCTAGCGACCCCCTTCGCATCCTTCTCTATGGCTCCATATGGACACAGTTTCACGCATGTCCCACAGCCGCTACACAGGTTCTCATTCACCATGGCCGTTATCGCTTCGGTCCGCAAGCGTTTCACAGCCATCGGAATGGCTGCCCTCGAAGCGACTCCAAGTGCTTGCGACACACTTTCAGCCGTGTCTTTTGGACTATGAGCCGTGCCACACACAAAGATTCCGTCAGTTGCGAAATCTATGGGCCTCAATTTGACGTGGGCCTCAAAGAAGAATCCGTCTGATCCAAGTGGCACTTTCAAGAACTGCGACAGTTCTTTTGCGTCCTCATGCTGAGTTAAGGGGGTAGACAGCACAACTAAATCGCCGCTAATTGTAACTTGTTCGCGGAGAAGTGCGTGATAGACGTTGACGGTCAGTTTCCCGTTTTCTGCTGAAACCACCGTTGGAGGTTTCTCTTGAAGGTACTTGATGAACTTTATGCCTCGATCTTGGGCCATTCGATGATAATCTTCATAGCGTCCCCCATAAGTTTGGAGGTCTCGGAAAAGGATATACACTTCTGTGTCTGGGAACAACTCCTTAATGAGCACAGCGTTTTTGAGGGCTGTCATACAACATATTCTAGAGCAATAGGTTCTGCCCTTTTCCTCCCTAGACCCCACACATTGAATCATTATCACTCTTTCCCACTTCTTCAGTTGACCATCCTTGAGAAGTTGTTCAAGCTGAAGCTGAGTTATCACGTTGCCGTATTCTTTGTATCCATGCATGCCAATTGGTTCAAAAATGTCGGCTCCCGTGGCCACGATTATCGTGCCCACCTTAAGATTCGTGGCTTCACCGTTTACTTTTTGAACGGTGGCTTCAAAGTTTCCGATGAACCCTTTAACCTCCTTTATGGTGGTTGATGTTAACACCTCTATGCTCTCGTTTGACCCCACGGCCTTAATGATTTGATTCAACGCATCAGAAGCGTCTTGCATGGTCGGATACAGCTTGTGCAGATGCCTGAGCATCCCACCGAGTTCAGGTTCTTTCTCTATGATGTGAACTCTGAAACCTTGTTCTGCAAGGGAGAGAGCCGCGGTCATTCCTGCGACGCCGCCACCGATAACCAAGGCTGAAGGCGTCACATCTATCTCCGGTTCCTTTTGCGGTTGAATTAAACGAGCCTTGGCGACGGCAATTCTTATTATATCCTTTGCTTTTTCGGTGGCCTTTTCAGGTTCATGCATGTGAGCCCAAGAGCAATGCTCTCGAATATTTGCCATTTCAAAGAGGTATTTGTTTACGCCGGCCTCTTCACAAGTGGCTCTGAAGAGCGGTTCGTGAGTTCTAGGCGTGCAGGAGGCAACAACTACCCTGTTAAGATTATACTTTCCTATGCCTTCCTTTATCTTGCTTAACCCTTCTGAAGAACATGTATAGAGATTGTCTTCAGCATAGACAACGTTCGGCAAAGTTTTGGCGTACTCCACTACCTTTGGCACGTTGACAACGCCGCCTATATTGATCCCGCAATGGCAAACGAAAACGCCGATTCTTGGGGTCTCCCCCTCAGCTCGTTCCATCTAATGTGCCTCCCTACCTGCACCTAGCGCTATAACTTCGGCGGCTCTCGCCGCTGCTCCACTGGCCTGCGCGACCGATTCGGGAATATCCTTGGGCCCTTGACAGTATCCGCACGTGAAAACGCCTGGAACATTTGTGTCGACAGGTGCAAAAAGTGGATCTTTGGATTTGAAGAAACCGTTTTCGTCAAGTTCTAGTCCGATGACGCTGGCTAATTCCTTACTAGCTACCCTCGGAACCAGCGCTGGACAAAGCACAACTAAATCGACGTCCATGTCTTTCGTCAAGTTCTCTATCGTATCTTCGTACCAGAGGGTTAAGTCGCCTGTCTTTGAGTCTTCAATGACTTCTCCGGGGAGTGCCCTGATGTATTTTATGCCCCAGTCATCCTTGGCTCGAGTGACGAACTCTTGAAATCCCTTTCCGAAAACCTTGAGGTCATTGTAGAAGATGTAAACCTCACATTTTGGAACATGCTCTCTAACCAATATTGCCTCCTTTGTAGCATATACGCAACACGCGCTTGAACAGAAGGATACCCCACCTTTGAGGCTTCTGGAGCCTACGCATTGAAAGAACGCGATTCTTCTTGGGATACGGCCATCTGATAACCTTAAAAGGTGTCCTCCGGTTGGACCTGAAGCCGAGAGCAGTCTTTCAAACTCTAAGCTAACTAGAACATTTTTGTATCTGCCGTAGCCATATTCACTCAGCCTTTGGACATCGAAGAGTTCGTAGCCGGTTGCCGCAATGATGGCCTGAACTGAGAGGCTGATGATTTGGGGCTGTTGATTGAAGTCAACGGCTTCGGCTCTGCAGGTTTTTTGGCAAAGCTTACATTTTATGCAGTGTTCATCATCAATTGTGTATTTAAGGGGAACGGCTTGTGGGAAGGGAACGTATATCGCCTTGCGTATGCCAAGTTTCATGTCGAACTCATTATAGACTTCAATGGGGCAGTGCTGAGCACACTCCCCACATCCCGTGCACCTTGTCTCGTCAATGAATCTTGGCTTTTTAAGAACCTTGACTGAGAAATTTCCAGCTTTACCGCTGACCTCTTGCACTTCAGAATATGTTAGCAATGTGATATTTGGGTGGCGGAAACACTCAATCATCTTGGGAGCGAGGATACACATTGAGCAGTCCATGGTTGGAAACGTTTTATCAAGCTGAGCCATCCTCCCACCTATGCTTGGCGAGCTCTCCACCAGGTAGACTTTTAATCCTCGGCCAGCCAAGTCTAAGCTTGCTTGTATTCCAGCGATTCCGCCTCCGACTACCAAGACAGCTTTCTCACTTTCCATGGGAACACCTCACGCCAAATTCATGGACTCTGCCACCAGCACCGACAGGTCACGCATATTCATAGTCACTTCACTTGGATCAACCGGCAGCTTTTCGCTTGTAACACACTTCCAGTGTATTTGGCATTTTGGACACGTGGTAACCAACAAGTCTGCGTCAGTTGTTTTCGCCTCGATTAGTCTGTCTATTTGCACCTCCTTGGAGTACTTGTTGCAAGACAGCCAAGCGTTCACTCCACAGCATATTGCGTTTTCTCTGTTCCTCTTCATTTCCACCAATTCGGTTCCTGGGAGACTGGCTATCACCTTTCTGGGTGGTTCATACACACCCATGTGTCTCCCAAGTCTACATGAATCATGATAAACCACTTTCCTTGCAAGCTTTGTCTCAAACTTGATTTTTCCTTCATCAATTAATTTGGAAAGGAGTTCTGATATGTGTAAAACCTCAAAATCCATGTTGCCGAGCAGTTCAACATAGTCCTTCTTGAGGGTTCTATAGCATTCTGGGCAAGCCGTCACGATTTTGGTTGCCCCGGTTTCCTTAATTTCTCCAACATTAATCTTTGCCAACTTCTCGAAGTTTTCTAGGTCCCCTGTCCACAATAAATCATGCCCGCAACACTTTTCATTGTTCAATATTGCGGGTTTTATCCCAACCTTGTTAAGTATTTTCACAACGCTCTGGGCGATCTTCGTAATTTCTAAATTAAAGTCTTCAAAATACACATCAAAATAGGGGAGGCAACCAACAAAGTAGAGAAAATCGCCCTTCCGGGAAACTTCGGCTCCTTCAGGAAGCCAGCCCATTCGTTCCTGCTTAATTTTTGGGTTTATCATTATCCTGGATAACGCTAGTGGGATTCCCTTATGGGCGCAAAGTTCCTCCATCACTTCTTTAGAGGCTATGCTTCTACAAGCCCTAACAAACTCTGGATACCTGACATCCGATGGGCATCTTTGGGTGCATAGGAAACAGGTTAGACATGTCCATGGGTCTGCGCCGGAGAGCGCCTTATCCTCAGAGGCCAACAAGTATCTTTCCACGGTGCGCCTCGGCGAGTACGCCTCATTAACCTTTGCTATTGGGCAGCTGCTGGAACACTTCCCACACTCTAGGCAGTATTGAACGTTTGTTTTCTTGAGCGCCTTAGAGATTACTTCTTTCGTGTTCGTGTTTGCGGAGGACTTCGCATCAACTTCAGTCCTTAATGGGTTCGGCCCCATTTTACGTATACTTTCTGTAAAGTCTCTCACAACTTCAGCGAATTTTGCTCCCTCAGAGGTTGAAATCCACTCTAAACGAAGTCTCTCAGATCCAAGACCAAGCAACTTTAGAAGTTTCCTCGTGGTTTCCATTCTTTTTTCAGCTTTCAGGTTTCCGCTAACATAGTGACAATCTCCTGGATGGCAACCAGCTACCAAGACTCCGTCTGCCCCTGTTTCAAAGGCTCTAATCACGAAGGATGGGTCAACTCTCCCGGAGCACATCACCCGCATAGCCCTGACATTTGGTGGGTAGCTGATTCTGCTCATGCCTGCGACGTCTGCCCCTGCGTAGCTACACCAATTGCATAGGAAAGCAACGATTCTCGGTTCTGTCTCCATGGGCTAACCCCTTACAGCCGCTGTCATCATGGCAGTGATCTGTTTGTCAGTGAAGTGCCTCATGGTGATCGCTCCAACTGGGCATGCAACGGCACAGGAGCCGCACCCCTTGCATTGAGCCTCAGTTATCTTGGCGAGTAATGTGTGCACTCTGACAAAGGGCTTTACTTCCTCCACCTTAATGGCGCCGTATTCACAGACTTCCTCGCACCTTCCACATCCCTTGCACAATTCTTCATTCACAATAGCCACTGTGGGTTCCACCTCAACTCTGCCTCTTGCCAACGGGATCACCGCCTTCGCTGCTGCTGCACTCCCCATGGCGGAGCTGTCAGTGATGTCCTTTGGGCCTTGCGCTGTCCCAGCCAAGTAGATCCCGTCTAGAGGCGTGTCCAGTGGCCTAAGCTTGGCGTGTGCCTCTTGGAAAAACCCATCCATGCCTCTCGAAATCCTCAATACAGATTGCACGTTAGAAGCGTCTGCGCGCGGAACCATACCAACATTCAAGATCACCAAATCCGCTGGTATGGCTATAACCTCATTCTCCGTGAGGACGTCTTGGACAGTGACGAGGAGACCGTTCGGGTCGCTTGAAACCACGGGTGGCGCTTCAGGTCTATATTTCAGAAACAGAATCATGGATTCGCCAGCCTTTCTATAATAGTCTTCATGTCCCCGTCCAAAGGTCCGCATATCACGGTAGACATAGTAAACTCTAGTGTCTGGGTACCTTCTCTTTATTGTCAAAGCATTCTGAAGCGCAGCCATACAACATACGCGAGAACAATATTGATTGAGCTGCTGTCCCTCTTTAATTGGTTTGTAGATTCCCGGTTCCTGTCTTGATCCCACACAAGAGATGAATACAACACTCTTGGGCGTTGACCCATTAAATATGAGCTCACCCTTTGTTGGGCCATTTTCACTCAGCACCCTCTCCAGCTGAAGAAGCGTTATCACGTTCCCATACACCTTGTAGCCGTACTCGCCTTCCGGAGGGTCATATAAGTCATGACCCGTCGCAACGATGATAGTTCCCACATCAACCTCCATTCTCATCGGCTTCTCTTCAAGATCAATCGCTCCTCTTTCACAAGTCTCCACGCATTTTCCACATTTGTTACAATTTTTGTCATCAATGACATATGTTTGGGGCGCAGGAACTGGAAAGGGAAGATAAATCGCTTTTCTTTTATTGAGACCAAAATCGAACTCATCTGAGACCTCAATGGGGCATTGAGCTTCGCACTTACCACAAGCATCGCATCCGTTTGTGACGTATCTCGGCTTTACGACGATTTTCGCCTTAAAATTTCCGATGAACCCGTCCAAAGCCTCTAATTCTGAGTTGGTGAACAGTTTTATTTTAGGATGGGATACAACTGCATCCATTATGGGGTTTAGGACATCTAGCGCATACTCGCCTGTTGGGTATAATTCGTTTAATTGAGCCATTCTGCCTCCAATGCTGAAAGTCTTTTCTAGTAGGTAAACCTCAAAGCCCCTCTGAGCTAGGTCCAAGGCAGCTCTCATTCCAGAGATGCCAGCTCCAATCACGAAGGCTCGTGTTGTGACGCCCACCTCCTTTTTCTGAAGGGTTTCTAAGAGTCGGGCTCTAGCAACGGACATCCTTATTAAATCCTTAGCCTTTGTGGTTGCTTTTTTAGGATCTGCCGCGTGAACCCAAGAACACTGCTCTCGAATGTTCGCCATCTCGAAAAGGTATGGATTTAGTCCCGCCTCTTCCACGACTTTTCTAAAGGTGGGTTCATGCATTCGTGGGGAACAGGACGCAACAATGACTCTGTTAAGCCCTTGTTCCTTGATATCCTGCTGGATCATTGCTTGAGCTGGGGCAGAGCACATATACACGTAGTGTTTGGCAAGAACAACGTTGGGCAGTTTCTCCGCATATCTCGCAACCTCTTCCACATCCACGACCGAGGATATGTTGACCCCACAGTGGCAGATGTAAACACCGATTTTAGGCTCTTCTCGGGGCATCCCTCTTACCCCTTAAGAATTATTGAAGCTTTCATAGCCGCGGCGCTCGCTTGAGCGACTGAGTCAGGGATATCTTTTGGTCCCTCTGCCACACCCGCTGTGAAAATGCCTTTAAGGGACGTCGTGACCGGATCGATTTTTGGATGGGCTGTGACGAAGAATCCATCGTCGCCAACTGGTATTTTTAGTGTTTTTTTGATCTCTTCAGTTGCGGCTGGAACCAAACCAGCGGATAAAATCACCATGTCCACTTCTTCTTCAATAAGCTCTCCTGAGTTGATGTTCTCAGCTCGGATGATAAGGTTCTTGGCTGGGGTCTCGAGAATCTCTGCAACCCGACCCTTAACGTATTTGATATTGAATTCTTTCTCAGCTCTTCTGTAGAATTCCTCAAATCCCTTGCCGAAGGCCCGAATGTCCACGTAAAAGATGGTTATTTCCGTGTCGGGGTTATGCTCTTTAATCAGCTGTGCCTCCTTTGTGGCGTACATGCAGCAGACCCTAGAGCAGTAGAGGTTCCCGGCTTTTTCATCTCTAGACCCCACACACTGCACAAAAGCGATTTTCTTAGGTATTTTTCCATCAGATGGTCTTACAACACGCCCGCCTGTT
>Ga0315314_1001353_pt1 | contig 22369 bp, 25 predicted proteins | sample TDP9_MG_FD_203631 | JGI IMG/M metagenome (GOLD analysis project Ga0315314, IMG submission 203631) | Freshwater sediment microbial communities from Lake Towuti, South Sulawesi, Indonesia - TDP9 | ecosystem: Environmental > Aquatic > Freshwater > Lake > Sediment | place: Indonesia: South Sulawesi... | reverse complement strand
GTACAGTTCTGGAAAACCTCTGAAGTGACCGAAATCCTAGGCTCACGTGTGGTTGAAGAGGTCAAAATGCGAGACCTAAACTCCAAAAACGAGCAAACGATAAGCGTCAGGGGAGTATTCATTTCAGGAGAAAAAATGCCAGTAACACAAATGCTTGCCACCGCTGGAGTGAAGACAGACGCGTCGGGTTGCATAATGACAGATGAGCAGATGCGAACCAATGTGTTAGGGGTCTATGCAGCAGGCGACGCCACTTGCGGAAGAAAATATCAGATAGCCATAAGCGTGGGTCAAGGTGTCACAGCGGCGCTCAACATAATAAAGAGGCACGCAGAAACCATCAGAAGACGAACAGGTTGAAGAGACTGCCTAAGGAGTGAATTTTTCGCCAGCGCTGAGTAGGCGTTCCAGCGTTGTGTTCAGGTTAACGAATCCCTCGTTTGTCTTGGCGGCGATAGGTATCAAGAGAAACCTTAAGCCGAGTCTATGAACAGTTCGCACTGTCTCACGGGCCAACAGACGTTTTGTGCCGTCGAGTTTCTCTTCTATTGCGTCTTCCAACTTGTATGAGTCAGCCGACCATTCTACAATACGCTGGATCTCTCCTGGAGGTAGCAGGTCGCTTTTGGACAAGACGTAAACCTGTGGAAGCAAGAAACGGTTGTATACAGCGGCTGCTAGGAAGAGGTTCGACACGTAGTTTTGAGGGTTAGAGCTGAAGACTGAATCAAACAGGTATACCAGGGCTTTCGGCTCTTTCGTCAGTTCGTTCGCCAAGTAGGGTCCGCTCTGTCTGAAGGCGAACAGTTCCATTTGTCCGGGTGTGTCGATTAGGGCTATGTCGGGTTGAAACGTGGCTATTTCGTCTGTGAGTCTTTCGGTTTCTTCGGCGATTAGGTCTGCAGCCATTATGAGGGCGCCGTTTGGTCCAAGCTGATAGTCGTTCATGAGCTGTTCGATTCTGACGTAGTCGCGAATGTCAATGTCAGGCGTGTAGGGTAGCGTAACTACTCCCGGGTCTAGGTTGATGGCGATTACGTTCTGTTTCTGAAGCTGAAGCCAGTTGGTGAAGGCTGCGGTAAGCAGGGATTTGCCCGAACCCGCCGTGCCCACGATGAAAACTATGAACATTATCCGTCCCACTCTTCACGGTTTCCTCAGTCGATAGAATTGGTTGCCCCGTCCTATTTATGCTTAAAATAATCGATAAAATCGAAAAATTTTGTCTCAAAAATTTTGTTACCTAAGGCAGTCGTTTCAAGCTGCGGCTGTGGCTTCTATTTTTTCTTGTCGCTAAGCCACCACTTCAGGTATTCTTTGCGTTGTCTCTGTCTCTGTTCCTCTTCCGTCTCTTCGGGTGGTCGCATCTGCTGGCGCATTTCGATTAGTTCTTGATGGGTCACCGACAACCCGCAGCTTTTGCATGCGTAACGCTTTGTGGCAGGCGTGTAATGCATTTCGCCTCCACATTCAGGACAGTATGGCATATTTTCCATTCGCCTTTTTGTTGCGAGGGAATAAACGAGTGAATACTATAACAAATATCTTTTGGTATGACTAAACATCGATACAAACAGACACGAGAATCTTAGGAGAAGCGGATAAATCTACGCTTTTTGGCGAAAACTGCTGCAACAAGAGTGATGGCCATGAATAAAGGCAGAATCAGAGTTTTTGGGAACTCGGGTACAAACTGAACGTAAAGGCTGTGGAGAACGTCAGCGAGATAATTGACTGCAAGGTTGAGAGACTCCCCTGCCCTATTCCTGAATACTGTATTGCCCCAATCGTAGTTTTGATCCATCCAAACGCATGTCAAGTCACCGTCAACATCAAAGGTAGTATCGAAAGCAAGCATACTTGCGGCATCATAGGCGGAAACAAAATCAAGGCTACCGTCAAAAACAAGGTACACATTGAATTCGTCATCATAACTATTCGTTCGTTGGTTTACGTAATCTTCGTAGTCGCTATGATGAATCTCTTTACCCCAATCCGTGCCTGCTCCCATCACGTGACCGAACACTGCCATGTCAACAATGTAGTGACTCATTATACCAGCGTTTTGGGCTGCGTTTGTATAATCTTGTGCTATCAGAAAGTTTAGGGTGTTAGCGTATTCTGTTGAAGCTCGAACTGCAGCTGCGTCATCGGTTATCTGTCCTGCCGAATTATCGTATATGTGATGCTTCGTTGTGTCGCCAATACCGTCTGGATTGTCGGGCAACTCGGTTCCATACAGATAAGCGGCAAAATTGTTCAGAATGTACTGCTTTTCCTCGGCAGGCAACCAGTCTAAAGCGTGCTCCGCAATCCAATCGTGCGTTCCATAATCAGGATTCGAGGGATCAGCGCTGTAACCACCGTTGCTCCAAGCCACACTGTCCCTTGTAAAGACCGAACTAACAGCGAAGGTTATAACCAAAGTCAAAAGAGTAGACGAAACAATTCTCTTCATCAAGAAACCTCTCTCGCGGTCTTTTATCGTCACGAGTCACTTAAAAGCCTTGATAGATTTTATCGGTTACTCCTTCCTGCGGGTTTTTCCTTTGACGTTCGATAGCCGACTGAACCTTTCCTGGAGGCTTTCGAGAGAGTTACCCACAACCTCAATTCGGCTGAGGTCGCCTTCGCCGAAGCCTCTTTTCACTGCCTCTCGGATGGTAGGCATATTCTCTGGATTCATGCCTACTAGCGTAGCTCCAACGGTTTCCGCGGCGACAGCGTCTCTGCCAACCAGAAGAATGTTTGTGTTTATCCTTTTGGAGCTAGAGGCTACTCCTAAAGTCATACTGGTGCCGTCTAAGACGGCGAGGTCTATTCCACCAATCGCCTCATACATGTCGAGTAGGGCTGTGGGCAATTTCTTGTGGAACCTGGACTTTTTTCTGTCTGGAATCAAGCCTAGAAGGTTCTTTAGAATGCTGCCTCTTTCATACACGCGTAGGATGTGGGTGCTTACGAAGACGTTGGGTTTGAAAAGTATGTGCGACAGCGGTATTTTTTCATCTGCTACGTTGACTTGTCTAGTTTCTGTGTCTTCGGAGAGGTTGAAGGGGACGACTCGTTTGGAGAAGAGTGTTTTCCATTTTTGAAGCCGTTCTGAGCCAGTTCCCTTGTAGTTGTCAGACTCTGCCAAGTAGATTTGCGGAGCCTTGGCGAAGCTGTTAACGATTGCGCCAACTACGCCAACCGTGCTATGATGGTCTGTTTTGTGGTCGAAGACTCCAACCTTGATGACAACGGGTCTGTCCCTTGAGTTTAGGTCGTCTAAGCTTCCTATGAGTTTGAGCGCTTGGCTAAAAGATTCGTTAACACTTTCGCTTAACTCGACAACCGCGACCTTCGCCACACCAGACACCCAGTGTTTGAATTATACCGCGACGTCATCACTCTCATATTTAGATGAAGATAACCGTTTCCGACCCCTATGGTGATTTTGTATACCATTCGGCAATTTTTAGTGCCGAACAGCAGATTTATTTCCCGAAAAGTAATACATGAGCTGTTGGGATGAACATCGTGTATGGGCAACTACGAGAAGACTGAAAGGGTTCTGAAGGCGTTCGCTGACAAATCACGGCTTCAAATTCTGGAATGCGTACAGAAGGGAGTTTCTAATCCAGGCGAAATGGCAAGAGAGCTGAAGCGCCACAGGTCAACCGTTGAAAAGCACCTGAGAGTGCTTTTGGCGGCAAACATTGTGGAGAAAGTTCCATCACTAAATAAACGTGGTCAATTGTCGATCCGTTACAAGATCCGTGAAAACGCCGACACGCTATTGAACACGATTCAGAACATTGCCCAAAGCTTTTAGGAATTTTCTTTTAGGTTATGAAGTTTGTTAGTCCGGCTTCTTTAGCGAGTTGAACAGCTCTTTCCATTTCGTTTCTTGTGAGTCTTCGCCTCAACTCTGGAATCTCGTGGGCTCTCCACTCGGGTCGGTACTGAAACATCACGTTGGTGCGCACCCAAGTACCTAGGTTCTGAGCAATCCAGTTTAGGACTGGTTTGACGCAGCATTCTAGATGCTCGGGCAAAACCAAGACACGAATCAGCAACTCACCGTATTTTTTGGCGTACAGGTGGTTTCGGGTGCAGGCTTCCCAATAAAGCGGTGCCTCTGAAATGCGTGTGGCACACTCGTTGTTGCCATACTTGAAATCGAGCAGGTAAACGTCCACGAAACCCGCCAACAGTCGGGCGGTTTCTTCGCTGTAGTACGAGTTGGAGTTCCAAACCACAGGAACGTTGACGTCCACATGCTTGAAGGTTTCGAGCCACTGCTCTAGCCAGGGTGTGGGTTCACCCCCGACTAGGTTAGCGTTTCTGCAGCCTCTCTGCCTCAGGTTTGCAACGCTCTTTGCCAGCCTTTTGGGTGTGTAGATCTCGCCTTCTTCGAACCATTGAGAAATCGTCCAGTTTTGACAGTGCTTGCATCGCATTGTGCAGCCTAACGTGAAGACCGTTCCCGACGGCACCAATTCAGGCTCTTCGCCCATGTGTTCAAAAATGGTTGAAACAGTGATCTGCGTGCCACTCTTACACCAGAGTCCTAGCTCGCCAGCCAAACGGTTGAAGCCACATCGTCGCATACACAGATGGCATTTTTCCATTATGCGCCTCGCAATTTCGGCTTTCAAATCAAGATACGATTTTTCAGGAGCTTCAACTTCATCTATGTTCTTCATTTTTGTGCCAATTTGCTTCTCTAAAGCGTAGTAGTCATCCGTGAGTTCATTGTGGAGAGCCCAAAGTTGCTCAAGAGAATCGTCCGCGCTGAAATTCGCGGCTAGTTTTTTGGCTATCATGAATTTCGCTGGCTTTTCGTCTTGCATGACGTCGAAGTATCGGGCTAAGCCAGTTCTAGCCTTCTTGTCGTTCAACACTGCTAAGGCGTCGGGTCTCCAAGCAGTCCACATGTGGCTTCGTCTCTAATGGAAAGTAGGCAATCATAGATTTATACCGTTAGCCGGCGAGCAAGACTCTAAATGCTGAGCGCCGCAAACTTCACTTCACTATCATCACGGGGCACGGTGCTTTATGGCTGACGCCCTCGCTAACGGCTCCCAAAACCAATTCCCTTAGCTTGCCCAAACCTCTATGTCCCACAACTATTAGGTCGAATTTACCGTCTTGAGCTTCAGTTACGATCTCTCGGACGGCGTCGCCCTCACTCAAGACCTTGCCAACCGAGATGCCACGGTCTTTCACGGTCTGCTCCGCCTCGTCTAGAATCTGTTTGCCCCTCTGCTTGGCTTCTTCACTTATCTTAGCCGCTAATACGCCTGAGGCTGCTGGACTAACCGCTGGAGACGAAAGCGTGTTCGCAGCTGGAACAAAGGGGACAACAGTTGAATAAACGTGGATAAGCGTGATTCTTCCATCAAACTTTTCAGCCAACTCTATCGCATAGTTCAAGGCTTTTTTAGAATTTTCAGAACCGTCAACAGCCACAAGAATGCTCTTAATCATGCGATTCCCCCACCCATGATTAGACAAACGCTTACTTATAACTAGGTAACAATTAACTAAAAACACTTTATATTGCTAATGAAAGGCTTTGCAGGCGGAGAATGAAACATAATGAAAGAGGCTATGATTCGCACAGAGAAAGAAGCATTGGCTTTTATAGAAAAACACAGACTGGTCACGTTGTTTCCAGTGAAAAACATAGCCTTTCCAAGCCTTTACGGTTCTACAGCTGGAAAAAGCAGAGAAGAAATATTTGAGAAGGCCTGGGCTTGGGCTGACAATCTGGCTCAACAAAAGAAGATTTACTACGGCAAACTTGTCGGCAAACAAGTTACTCTGGTTTCTTTAGAAGTCTTTCCCTACATCTTCAAACTATACCATATGAAAGAAGAGTTGAATACGACTGCCAAGAAGATACTTGACTATCTAACGCGACACGGCGCTACCTCAACAACCCGCCTCAGAAAACAACTAAATCTCATAGGAAAAGAACGAAAAAGCCAGTTTACCAAGGCTATGGACCAACTTCAACTCAACCACACCATAACAGTTGTTGCCCGCGAAAAATCGCCCAAAATGACCTACACGTGGGACCTGATTGAACGCTGGCTACCCAGAGAGCTGTTTAAAAAGTCTGAATCTACGACTGAGACAGTTGCAAAAGAGAGAATTGTGACCAAGATGCTTGAGAGCCGAGCGATTTCCAGACTAGAAGAAGATTCTACCCCAAATTATAGAGTAGGAACAACAAGAGTCAGGTTTTGAAAGACTTTGTCTCTTTCAAAAACAGCGTTGGAATCACAGCTAAGAAGAAGGCTACGGCTGAGATATAGAATGGGGCGAACATGCTGAAAGAATCCCAAAGAATGCCACTAGCCGCAGAGCCAACCATCATTCCTGTCCAAAATGTCATCCAGGCAGTGCCATTCATAAGCCCCCACTTGGCTGACGGTGTTAACTCCATCATAAAGGCTTGAACCGCAGGCCAACACAGGTTGAGAATAGCGTTTGACAAGAACATGAATAAGAAGAGCTCTATGAACCCTTGAGACAACGCAAACAGCCCATAGAAGGGAGCAGAAACCGCAAATGTCACTAACATGAGCTTCTTTCGGTCAAAGCGGTTGGCAAACTGTCCACCTGGAAGTTGCACAATTATTGAGGCAAAACCAAAACCCACAGCGTACAGAAGACCAATAAGAGCATCGCTCATAGAGAATCTTTCTACCAAGAAGACCGAAAGTGGAGTGAAAAACAACCCGACACCCACGCCTTGAACAAGGTTGATGAGCGAGAAGACGGCGACAACGGTGGAAAAACGCATTGCCTTGGCCGGTTCGCCGCTCTGAAGCGTGACCTCAACTGCCGCCCTTCTATTTCCAGTCTCCTTAAGCATCAGAGCCAGCAAAAACACTACCCACAACAAGGCGAAACAGACAAAAAAAGGGGCTTTTATATCAAAGGCATCGGCGATGAGGCCGCCAATAACCGGACCAGCGGTCGACCCAGCCAAAATGGCTACGTTTGTCCAGCTGTACGCCATAGCCCGCTTTCCAACCGCGGTGACATCGGCTGGAATAGACCACCGAATAGGCATGTAGAGACCGAGAGCAACACCTGAGAGAACCAGCCAGGGAACAACATCAAACCAGTAACCTGCAAAAGTGTACATTAGCGGTGGAAAAACACTGAGCAGAGTTCCCAGCGAATGCAGCCATTTCCTCCCATACCTGTCCGACAGTGTTCCACTGGGTATGAGCAGCATAGCCGTGACGGCGTTGGAAACAGCAGTGATCAAACCAAGCTCAGTCAGAGACGCCTTTAACGAAACGATGTAAAGGGAAAGAAAAGGCCCGATGAGATTGCCAGCTAGGGAACTCAGCATAAATATAGCACACATCAGCAAGATGCTTCTCTCGTACCCCATCCACAGTCCCCCTACGGCCGAAGTAATTCCAAAACTCATATGAAAAATAAAAGAGTTCTCGTTACAGCCTTAACACAAGCTACACTCTGCTGTTCAATCGTTTCCAAGGCGCGGTTTAGAATTACATTTCGGGCTTAAATCAGCGAGAACGGGTGAGAGGAACCGGTGGGTTCAAACTGGCCTTTAATGGCTATATTGTGACCGCAGGCTGGGCACCGCATGTCTTTGGTTAGGTTCCACTTGACGATCTCAAAACTGAACCGCTTGACGACCAGCTCGTGGCAGTTGGGGCAATACGTGTTTTCGTACGGGTGCCCAGGCACGTTGCCAATGTAGACGTAGTTGAGCCCAACCTCACGCGAGACTTCGCAGGCTTTTTCAAGAGTTGAAATCGGCGTGGAAACCATGTCGGTCATTTTGTAGTCGGGATGAAAACGGAGAAGATGAAACGGCGTGTCCTTGCCCATGTTGTCTCGTGTCCACGTGGCTAGTCCCTTAATGCGCTCTAACAAGTCGCCGATCTTTGGAACCACGAGGTTAGTGATTTCAACATGGATGTCATGACGCTTCATCTCAATTAAGGCAGCGTATATGGGTTCAACCGACGGTACAGCGGAAAACTTCTTGTAGAATTCTGGGTCGGCTCCGCCTTTAAAGTCAACCGTGGCTGCGTCTAAAAAGGGCGCTATGGTGTGCACGGCTTCTCGCGTCATGTAACCGTTTGTTACGAAGGTGTTGAAGAACCCCACCTGGTGAGCGAGTTGAGCCGTGTCGTAGGCGTATTCCATAAAGATCGTTGGCTCGGTGTAGGTGTAGCTTATGCCCTGACAATTGTTGTCTCTCGTCGCACGTACGACATCTTGTGGTGGAAGGTCGGTGCCCATTATCTTTTCTTGGCTTATCATCCAGTTGTCACAGAACTGACAGCGGAAGTTGCATCCTCCCGTGGCTATGGATAACACTGAGGAACCCGGGTGAAAGTGCGCCAAAGGCTTCTTCGTGATTGGGTCAACAGCCACCGAGCAGGCTTTTCCATAAGCCAAAGCGTAGAGTTTGCCCCCTTCGTTTTTTCTGACCTGACAGAAGCCTACGCGGCCGTCGGGTATTGTGCAGACACGGGCGCAGAGGTAACAGCGGACTTTCTTCTCGGGAAGCGGTGAATAGAGCATGGCTTCATGAAGCGGTTGCTTTGGGAAAGTTGGCTCGGTCATGTTTACTGTCACCTCTTTTCGACGCTGACGCCGTTGTTGCTTATCGTGATGTTTACTGTTTGATGCAGAGCACGGAAGCCTTTCTTATGCCCATTCGTAGCGATGAGGCCTGCATCGCGCAGCTTGCGCAGGTGAAACGAAATCGTGGTCGCCGAAACCCTTTTGGATAGAGCCTTTTCGATGTCAGTTATTGTTTTAGGCTGGGGATAGACACTTAAAAGATACTGCAGAATTTCGGCTCGAGTTGCATCGCTTATTGCATCGCCGATTTTGCGTCCATTCAGTTCCTTCTTCCGCATAGCCATTTTCACTATTTTCATATTACTATATTAAAATGTATTTAGGCGTTACTCTTCGCTGCAGAAGGCTTATTAGTTACTCTTTGGTAATTAGTAATTACCTATAGGTAATAAAATGATTCAACAGAGGCTGAGAAAATGAAACTCAAACTCTTGCTAAAAAGAAACGGTGAAATCCTATTCGAGATGCCCCTATCAATGGAGGAATGGCCCAAAAAACGCCTGACCGCCGAATTAGCCTTCTCCGAAGACGAACTGGACAGATTTTCCAAATTGTTCGACGCTCTGTCTCATGAAACCCGCTTGAAAATGATGAAGAGACTCCTAGAAGACCCCGACCTGACATTAGGCTTCGGCGACTTCATGCGAGACCTGCAGTTGAACCCTAAAACTGTCTGGGAGAGCACAAGAAAACTCCAGGAGGGCGGCTTACTCGTCAAGTCAAAAGACGGCAAATACAGCTTCTCAGAACCAGGCGTCGCCGAGTTTCTGCTGCTCAGCCTCGCCCTGAGACGGCTAATCAAGGCAATCGAAGAGATATAGGAGGTGAATAAAGAAAATGCCAGATGATTTTGAAGACATATTCCAAGACGCAGAAAACTTCTATCGAAAACTCGTGAAGAAAATGTTCAGAGACATCGAAGATATAGAGGAGGCAGTGAAAAGCGGTAAGCTCCAAGGCGAATGGGACGTCAAACCCATCGAAGAACCAAACGTGAAGGGATACATTGCCCGAGGCCGCTTCCAATTCGGCGACACACCAGAAACACGAGCTTTGACTCTGCCCAAACAGATTCCGAAAGAGGCACGTGAACCCTTAACAGACGTGTTCCAAGACAAGGACAGCATCAAACTCTACGTGGAATTGCCAGGCGTGGAGAAAACAGACATTCAGCTCAACATTACGCAGGGACGCGCGGAAATCAAGGCCAAAAACTTCCATAAGACGATCGACTTGCCAAGCGTGGACGTAGAGGTAGACAAAGCAACTGCAAACTACAAGAACGGCGTCTTAGAGGTAATCATACCCAAAACCAAAAAGACAGCAACCGACGAACGCAAAGCAACCATAAAAATCGAGTAAGCACAATGGGTTGTGCATTTGCATATGCAAGTTGAAATCTACAACATAGACTACAGCGAGTTAGTGCACATTTTGGGTACTACACACTTTTCTAGGCGCAGCCTCCACGACGCCTACGAAGCCGTGGCTCAGCTGAACCCAACCGACCTAGCCATCGAACTCGACATGAAACGATACCAAATCCTCAACACCCAATGCGTCACATGCCCACAAAATGAAAACTGCACCAGAAAATGCGAGTTCATAGGCGCGGTTGAAGCGTTGGAAAACAGGGACACAAACATATGGTTGATTGACATGTCAAAGCGCGAATTCTGGAAAAGAATGCGCCTGTCGCAGGCTATGTATTCGTCTCATTGGCGAGTTCTACTCCACGAACGAGACACGCTTATGGCTGCGAGATTGGCTTGGATTGCAAGTCAAGGTCTAGAGAAGGGCGAAACACCTCGCATCTTGGCTCTGGTCGGAGCCGACCACGTTAAAGGAATAAATTCTTTGCTAAGGAATCCCATGGCTATTAAAGAAAATCTTCGCAGACTTGATCTTTCGTTTACTCCACCGACACTCATAAGGCGCATAGGAATAAGCGGAGACTAGAACCACCGCCATAACCAGTATTTTTCGAACAGAATCTTACCCCAATGCCAGATCCAGCTGGGAGACCGCAGTTTTACAGCAGGCGACGGGGAGGCATAAAAATTGCCGCTTGCCAAGCCCGCTTTCCCAAAACCGCTCTCCAGAAAGCAGTATCCATTACCATTAAATTCAGTTTTTGACCCACCATATATCTCGGCGACAATATTGTGGACAACCACCTCAGCCTCATTATGGGCAAAGACTCCAGCTTTAGGCAGCATCATTCCATTTGGCAACTTGATTGAAGTTACGTCGCCGATGGCGTAAAGGTCGTCAAAACGAGTTGCGAGGCTTCCCTTGTTAACTGGAACCCAACCAGTCTGATCGATTAATTCCGCCTCTCTCACGACGACTGGGGTCTTGTGGGTGGGAATGCCAATTATTAGGTCAAACTTGGCTTTTTCACCCTTTTCAAACGCTATCTCTTTTTTGTTCTTGTCCGCCGACGTGACTTTCATAGTTGGGTTGAAGCCTATGTTACGCTGCTCTAGAAGCTGTTTTACAGCGTTTCCGACAATCGGTCCAGCCACCGGCATGGGTAAGCCCTCTGGTGTGTATACCTGCATGTCCACTTGGGTTCGGACACCTTTTTTTCTGAGGTAATAGTCAACGAGCAAAGCAGCTTCGTATGGCGCAGCGGGGCACTTGAAGGGGAGACTCGAAATCAAAACAGTTAGAGCTCCGCTTGAAAACTTGTCTAGGCCTTCTCTTATTTTTGCAGCTTGATTCATGTCGTATAGGTTGTAGGCGTTTTCAGAAAATCCGGGTACAGCGTCTGGTGTTAACTCTGCGCCAAGAGAGATGATGAGGTAGTCGTAGTTTAGGTCCTTGACTGAGGTTTTAACGAGTCGATTCGCGGGATCTATACCTGTTACCTCAGCATTGACGTATTCGATTCCTTTTCTATTTAGTCGATTCAGGTCTCGAGTTATCTGGTTCGGTTCTCTCCATCCCGTCATGAGCCAAAGATACGACGGCGTGAACTCATACTCAGTTCGTTTGTCAACCAAAACAACCGAATGTTCCCTACTGAGTTTCTTTCGCAACCTATTTGCTGCGACAAGTCCTCCGACGCCGCCGCCCAAAACAACGATGTTTTTTCCCATTTTTAATTTTCCCAATGAGTTTAACCATGGTTATTGTTAAGGTTTCTTATAGAAAAATATATGTTAATCGCTCTTGGAAGGTAGTTAAGTTATTATGCGAATAAATTTGTATCAAGCAGGACCAAAAAATGCAAGAAACCGAGAAAATGAGAAGCCAAGACGTAATTGGAAAAGCTGTCTCCCATTTTAAAGATGGTTATAATTGCGCAGAAACTATTCTCATGACGTTCGCTGAATCATCCGGAATGATTAATAATAATATAATTCCGAGAATCGCCACAGGTTTCGGAGGAGGAATCGGAAGAAGAGGCTCTGTGTGCGGTGCTCTTTCCGGAGCCGTGATGGCGCTGGGTCTGAAATACGGAAGGGACACAGTGAAAGAAAAAGAACGCGCAGAGAACTGCATACAAAAGGCATTGGAATGTTACACAAGATTCAACAAGAAGTTCGGCACGATTCTCTGTTATGACCTGATTAAATGCGACCTGTCCACGCCTGAAGGCTACAAACAATTCAGGAAATCAGGTTTGAGGGAGACAAACTGCACAAAATACATCCGCGAAGCAATGCAAATCTTATTGGACCTAACGAAAGAGTAAACAATAAGCTTGGATAAGATGTTGAAATCAAAAATGCAAGAGGCTGAGAAAATGAAAAAGAAAACGTCACAGTTGCGTGGGTTTTACAAACTCAGCCCAAAAGAAAGAGCTCAATTGGTAAAAGAGTTCGCCGACCTCACAGATGAAGAGGTTAATCTTCTCCAATCCACGGGCTCGTTAAACCTAGACTTAGCCAACAGAATGATAGAAAATGTAATCGGCGCCTTCCCAGTGCCCTTGGGCATAGCGGTGAACTTCCTCATAAACCAACGAGACTATCTCATTCCAATGGCGATTGAAGAACCATCTGTTGTGGCTGCTGCGAGCTACGCCGCAAAAATGGTGCGAGAAGGCGGCGGCTTCTACACCAACAGCACTCCACCAATCATGATTGGACAGGTTCAAGCAGTTCGCATCAAGGACCCATATGGAGCCAAGATGGCAATCTACGCAGCCAAAGAAGAGATTCTCAAGAAAGCCAACGATCAAGACCCAATGTTGGTTTCCGTTGGCGGCGGCGCCAAAGACCTCGAAGTAAAGGTCATCAACGCGCAGACTGGGCCTATGGTTATCACGGAGTTGCACGTTGACTGTCGAGACGTGATGGGTGCCAACGCTGTTAACACCATGGCTGAGGCGGTTGCACCGCTTATCGAGAGAATAACCCATGGTCGAGTATACCTCCGCATAATTTCAAATCTTGCAACCAAACGCTTGGCTCGAGCTTGGTGCACCGTGCCAAAAGAAGCACTGGGAGGCGAAGAAGTTGTAGATGGCATTTTGGAAGCCTATGCATTCGCCGCTGCTGACCCATATCGCTGCGCAACGCACAACAAAGGCATTCTGAACGGCATAATCGGCGTCGTCATCGCAACGTGCAACGACCACCGTGCTGTTGAGGCTGGAGCTCACGCTTACGCAGCGCACAAGGGTGGTTACAGCCCTCTTTCATCTTGGGAAAAAAATGAAGATGGCGACCTTGTTGGTTCGATTGAGTTGCCTATGGCTGTGGGCATCGTGGGAGGAGCAACACGAGTTCACCCAATCGCAAAGATAGCCCTGAAGATTCTAGGCGTCAAAACAGCTTCAGAATTCAGCGAAGTTTTGGCAGCTGTTGGATTAGCTCAAAACCTAGGTGCCCTGAGAGCCTTGGCGCATGAGGGCATACAGCGTGGTCACATGTCCTTGCACGCTCGAAACGTTGCCATATCGGCTGGCGCCACAGAAGACCTCATCGACCTCATCGTTGAACGCATGGTGGAAGAGCGCAAGGTTAGGCTGGACCGAGCCAAGGAACTGGTTGAGGAGTATAGGGCGAAGGGAAAATTATAACATCAACTAGCCGATACTTCTCGTAACTGTTAGAGAACAACAGAAGTGAACTAGACGTGATTGTTGTTCCGGGTCCAGCGTCGTTAGAGTTGGGGAGAAGAATAGGCAAGCTGTTAGGAACGAAAGTTGTTTCAGTCGAGTTCAAGCAGTTTCCAGACGGAGAATCCTACATAAGATTTGAGGGCAACGTGGAAAACGACGACGTAGTCATTGTTCAATCGACAGGTCCGCCTCAAAACGAGAATCTGATTCAGCTTTTCCTCATGGCTGACAACGCCAAGGACTTGGCTGCCAAACGCATAACCGCCGTTGTGCCCTACTTCGCTTACTCTCGGCAAGACAAGAGGTTTAGACCAGGCGAGACCTTCAGCGCAAAAACGGTTGTGAAACTGCTTCAGGCTTGTGGCGTGAGCAAGATATTTACCGTAAACGCCCACAATCCTTCTCTTCTTAAGACCTTGAGTTTACCCGTTGAAGACCTGTCCGCAATAGGTTTGCTAGCAGAACATTTCAAGAAGCAAGGGTTCAAGCGTGCTTTTTCACTGTCTATGGGCAAGAAAGGATTAGACACGGCGCGAGAAGCCAGCAAAGTGCTCGAAGGCAGCCATGATTACATTCCAACTCAGCGAGACAGAGTGACAGGAAATGTGACTATCGAAAGTAGACAGTTGCCCATTCAAAACAGAGACGTGATAATTTTTGACGACGTAATAAGCAGCGGTGGCACCATGATGAAGGTGGTGGCTTGGGCGAAGGAACAAGGAGCTAAGCGTGTTTACGCTGCTTGTGTCCATCCGTTGCTTATCGGAGACGCAAAAGAGAAGATTTTGGCGAGTGGCGCAGACGGCATCGTGGGAACCGACACAGTGCCCAGCCCAGTCAGCGTGGTTTCAGTTGCGACCTTGATTGTTCAAGCCTTGAAGAAGTGAGATGCCGCATCGTGGCGAAACTTTTCTTTCTGCTCTCAGGTGAACATTCAACGCTGCCGTTTTCGGAGTTGAAAGCGATTCTAGAGGCTGAGGGGCGCAAGCACAGTGTCTTGGGCAGACTAAGGCAGGTCATGCGGGTTGAGGCAGATTTTGAAAGCATAAAATCTCTTGTGAGCAGAGCCGCTCTGACCCGAATCTGCTGTGTTGAACTTGTTTACACTCGGGCTTTGACCTCTGAAATCCTTAGGAAGGTTCGTTCAGCTTCGCTTGAAGAGTGGGTTAAGAAGGGTCAGACGTTTGTAGTGCGGGTCAGAAGAATTGGTGAGAGTGTGCCAGAACTCGACAGCATGAGGTTGGAGCAGAAAATAGGCGCCACGATTTTGGACCTGGTGAAAGGAACAAGAGTGAAGTTGACAAACCCCGACATTGTGTTCTTCGGCGTAATAACTGGAGACACTTTCATTTTTGGACTCAAACTCGCAGAGATTCAACCGAAGCCTTTTGTTGATAGACGCCCTCGCAAGCGTCCTTTCTTTCATCCATCCGCCATGCCGGCTAAACTTGCAAGATGTATGGTTAATTTGGCTCAGCCTCGGGCTGGAGACATCGTTCTCGACCCTTTTTGCGGCACTGCCAGTATGCTCATCGAAGCGGGACTGCTAGGTTGTAGGGCTGTGGGCTTTGACGTTCAAAGGCGCATGGTTAGGGGTAGTTTACGCAACTTACGCCATTTTGGTGTGGCGCCTGAGGGACTGCTTGTTGCAGACGCGCGATATCCGCCGATTAGAGAGGTTGACTGTATAGCCACGGACCCGCCCTACGGAAGGTCAGCGAAGACGCTGGGAAGAGAAACCAGAGAAATCGTGAGACATCTCTTTTCAACTGCCAGAGACTACCTTCGACAGAGGAAAAGAATCTGCATCGCCGCTCCAAGCGCAGTTGAAGTTGGCAAATTGAGTGGGGAATTGGGTTTTAAGTTTGTGGAGTCGCATTTTGTTTATGTGCACCGAAGCCTAACAAGAGAGATAGCCGTCTTGGAGCGAATCTAACGCCATGAGCATGCAGGTTCTGTTTTTGGGCACAGCCGCCAGCATCCCAACTGTTTCGAGAGCGCTACCAAGCGTGGTTGTAAAACGAAAAAATGAGATTCTTATGTTTGATTGCGGCGAAGGCGTGCAACGACAGATGATTGAGGCTCGAGTGGGCTTTCATAAGAAGATGAAGATTTTTGTGTCGCACATGCACGGCGACCACGTTTTAGGCTTGCCTGGCTTGCTCCAGACCATGTCGTTGTTGGACAGGACGCAGAAGCTCGAGGTTTATGGACCAGTCGGAATCAAAGCGTTTATCGAGTCGATTAAGCGAACGGTTCAATTCGTGCTAACGTTTCCCGTTGAAGTCCACGAGATACAAAATGAGGGCATCGTTTGCAACGAACAAGAATACCATGTTCAAGCAGCTCGAACAGACCACGAGATTCCAAGCTTAGGCTACGCCCTAACTGAAAAGCCGCGACCGGGAAGGTTCGACCCAATAAAGGCTAAGGCGTTAGGCGTCCCCGAAGGCCCATTGTGGGCAAAGCTTCAGCATGGTGATAAGGTGAAAATCCTGGGTGGAAAAGTGATTAAGCCAGAGCAGGTTGTGGGTCCTCCTCGTCTTGGAAAAAAGATAGCGTACTCAGGCGACACGAGACCAACAGAAAACTTGGTGAAGCTGGCGGAAAACGCTGATTTACTCATTCACGAAGCCACGTTAAGCGACGAACTCGCTGAGAAAGCCAGAGAAGATGGGCATTCAACGCCTTCTCAAGCAGCTAGAACAGCCAAAAAAGCCAGGGTAAAGAGGCTGATTCTTACGCATGTGAGTGCTCGATACAGAGACGCCCAGTTGCTTTTAGAGCAGGCGAGAAAAATTTTTCCCAACACAGACGTGGCCAAAGACTTCATGAAGGTTGAGTTGCCGCTTTTGGATTCGTAGCAATGTTTTTTAGTTGTCACTCGCTTAATTTGTTTTGGACGATGAGGAAATCGAGGTACATTGACTGGGGACAAGGGGATGATTTCTTGTTCCGCTACCGAGTCCATTATAAAATATGAGCTATGTTGACCGCGCTGCGGGATGAGTAATTTTCAAAAGAAGAAGGGAGCAAGTTCCTTTAGCCTTCTTCTTTCACACGGGGGGTAGCTGACAGAGTCGTGTGTTGCCGACAATGGTTGTTGCTATGTCATCCTAGACTGGAGCTGAGTGTGTTCGGAAGTAGTTGAACATGCCGAACTGTGGTGTTCAACTTCTTTTTTGGTGTCATTGGCGGCTCCGAATAGCCAAGTGAGCAATTGTCCGAGGGTTTACTTTTCTTTCCATCTCGTCACTAATGCTCCAATAATTATGAAGGCTACTGCAAGCGCTGAGATGATAATCGTGTTTGTCACTATGCCCTCGCTGTATTTGTAAATCATCGCATATCGGAGACCATCTGAGAAGTATGTTAAGGGAAGCACCTTTGCTATTGACTGTATGTATGTTGGCATTGACTCGACTGGCCAGTAGGTGCCAGACAGAAACATCATTGGAAAGGCTATTGCGTTTCCGATAGCGGAAGCTGCTTCCACGTCCTTTACGAGACCAGACAGCATCATGCCGATGCCTGAGAACATGACCGAACCCAGAAAGATAATGACGGTAGAAACGGCATCTGGAATGGCTTGAACTCCGAAGACCAGCCAACCAACCACGACAATAACTGCTGTCAGCATGAGGTTTAGGAGAGTTTGGCTGAGGACGTTTCCTAGGATCCACTCGACCTTATTAAGGGGCGTTATTGAAAGCCTCTTTGTTATTCCCCTGCGTTTGAATTCTGTTGTGTTCGTGGTCACTCCGATTATTCCATTAGTCATGATGAAAGCCGCAATTACTCCGGGGAGAAAGAAATCTATGTACCTGAACTGTCTCGCAGTGGACGGCTGCTCCTCTGAGAAGTTTATTACGTTTTTCGCCCCTACGAGCTCGTAGTTGAAGGCGTTGGCAACACTCACAACGATGCTTTTAACAATGCCTGAAGACTGGTCAGAGGAATCCAAGATAAGTGTCAGTGACGTGCCACCCTCAGGGATTGTTGCGTTGTAAGTTGCCATCTGGGCTAAGCCTTGCTGCACAGTCATTTTTTGAGTTTCGTTCATATAGGGTTCGTAGATATAGTACATTGTCAGAGTCGTGTTGTAGGTTATTCCAACCCTCACTTTGATTGTGCCATCAAGCAGGTCTTTTTGAAAGCCCTGTGGAATTGTGAGAATGCGGACATTCCCTCCCAAAGGGCCAAGGATTTCCCTAGCGTAAGACGTCGCGTTGACGTCCACAGGCACATTCCTTATATTGAAGGTTTTTGTGGAGTTTAGGGCGTCGATGAAAACAGCTGACATATTAGTGGGTTTTCCACTTGATGTGTCTATGTCCAAGTTCTGCACGAAGAGGCTGTAGGTTGCTGTTCCTCCTCCGCTGAATACTGCTCCAAAGAGCAGTAACAGCAGAACGGGGAACATTATGCTGAAGAAGAGCCCTGATCTGCTTCTCAGCCAATTCTTTGTAACAGCCTTGAATATTGTCAGGGTTCTCATTTCAGTTCGCCCTCCTCTGTTATTCTTCCTCCAACCACCTTCAGGAACACGTCTTCTATGGTTGGGGTTTGAATTTCAATCTCCTTTTCCAACTTCATCTCAGTTAATGTTGACATTATCTTCCACATTTCCTTCACGTCATCAACCTTCACGATAACGTCACCGCCATGATTTAATAGGGTACTGCCATACATGCTCTGAACGGTTTCAGCCAGTTTGCCGCCGCCTTTTCTTATCACGAGGACCTTGCGTCCACCGTATTGAGATATCAATTCGTTAGGTGAGCCTATGACGGCAATTTTGCCTTTGTTGATAACGGCTATTCTGTCAGCCAACACTTGGGCTTCTTCCATATAATGCGTTGTCAAGAACACAGTTTTGCCCAGCTTCTTCAGATTCTCGATGACGCTCCACACTTCCCGACGTGCTTTTGGGTCCAAGCCTGTAGTCGGTTCATCCAAAAAGACTAACTTGGGATCATTAACAAGGGCGGCGGCAACGCCAACTCTTTGCTTTAAGCCGCCGGAGAGGTTTTCGAATCGTTCGTTGGTCTTGTCTTGCAGGTCGAGGAGCTTTATGACTTCCATCGTGTCTATTTTTTTCTCGTACATTCCGCCGATCAAGTCAATGTTTTCCTTGACTGAGAGTTTGTCTAAGGCGCTGAATTCCTGCGGCAGAACGCCAATCCTCTTTTTGATTTCTCTTACATCTTCATTTTTTGTCACTTCGAAACCGAATGCTCGCGCTGAGCCGGATGTGAGCGGTCTTATGCATTCGAGAATCTCAACTGTGGTGGTTTTTCCAGCGCCGTTAGGACCCAGAAACGCGAAGACCTCGCCCTCATTGACATCAAAGGATACGTCGTCGACTGCTCTCAGAGTTCCATACTCTTTGACCAGAGACCGTACTTCAACAACAGTTTCTGTCATTTTGCATCCCAAACAAACCGAAACAACAACGCCTACGAGGAATTTAAATCTTGACCTAACTCAGTCTTGAAGTATCTTACAGCGTCTTCTCTTCTTCCTGCGTCGCCTCTCTCAGATTGGCAGCGGCGTCTTCGGGTGAAACTACGTTTATGAACATTCCAGTGCTCTTTTCAAAACCAGCCCAAATGCTCAGCCTCGGGTAGACTTCCAAATGCCAATGATAATGGCTAAAGACGCTGTTTGTCAACTGGTGAAAACCATAATTGTAAGGCGGGTCGTTCAGCAAAGTTTTAAGGGCGCCCATGCTCACTCGCAGAGTTTTAGCGAAAGATGCCACTTCACTTTGCGATAAATCAAGTATGCTGCTTCGGTGCCTTTTAGGGAAAATCCAGAACTCGAACGGATGCACACTTGCCCAAGGCGCAAAAACAACAAAATTGTCGTTTTTCCAGATGAAACGGTCGCTTTCCTCTTCTTTTCTGATGATGCTGCAGAATGCACAACGTTCTTCTTTCTTAAAGACTTCATCGCCCGCTTTCAACTCTTCCTCAACCGTTTTTGGCACAAGCGGAGTGGCAATAATCTGAGTGTGTGCATGGGATAAGGAGGCGCCTGCTTCTAACCCGTGGTTCCTAAAGACAGAAACATGCCTCACGTACGGCTTTGAAGAAAGCTCACGGAAACGGTCGACGCAGGCGTTAACAACGTGAATTAGTTGAGACAAACGGGCTGTTCCTGGGTGTTCGTCATGATTGGGTGACTCGACCAAAACCTCGTGATGCCCTGAGGCTCGGTATTCAACGAATGCAGTCTTTGCAGTGGTTGAAGTCTCGTCCTTTTGGGGTGGCGTAAACGCTGGATACAGATTAGGCACGCAGCGAATGAGCCAGTTTTTGTGGCGAAGACTGTCTTGGTCCTTGTCCTTTCTGATTCCTCCATTTGTTGGAAGATAAATCAGAACCGCTGGAGGAGTCATGTGTTCGTTTCCGTGTTCTAGGGCGCACACGCCAACCTGCTTCCTTTCCTCAATTGTTCGTTTGAAGTCGGTTGGACGTTTTTTTCGCATGGTAGCGATTACGGTCCAGCGGTCGATTAAGTAGTCTTTGCGCATCTCATTCGCGACGGTGGGCGTAGAAGTCAAGCCGAAGCACTTCGGCACTAGAATGCTGAGTTAGGCTTTTTTAGGCTTTTGGGCTTCTAAAACCTCGTTGTAAACCTGCACGGTTCTCTTAGCGATTTCGTCCCAAGTGAATTCCTTCAGCACCCTCTTTCTGCCGTTCTCGCCCAACAATTGTTTCTTTTTAGAGTCCTCAAGGGCGCTGGTGATCCCCCACGCAATGTCGGTCGGGTCGTTGGGATTGACGTGAAAGCCGCACTGTTCTGGTCCGGCGTTGACTACTATTTCTCGCATTCCGCTGACTCCGCTGGCGCCTACTACAACGGGTTTTTCCATGCTCATTGCTTCGAGGGCTACTATGCCGAATGGTTCGTAGATGCTTGGAAACGCCGCCACGTCGCAGGCTGCGTAATGGGCGATTCGTTCTTCTTCGGATATGAATTCGAAGCGAAACTTGACGTTGTCTTGAAGTCTCAGGTTTTGAGCCAATCGACTCAAATATTCCTGCATGTCGCCGAGTCCAACGATAACGAGTTTGGCGTTGGGGACCTTCTGCAAAACATGCGACATGGCTGCGATGAGTTTGTCCACGCCCTTAACCCACACCAGTCTGCCCAGGAACAGCACCATCAAGTCTTCGTCTTTTAATCCGTATCGCTCTCGTATCTCATGCACCTTTTCTTTGCTGACATCATTTGGATTGTATTTTTGAGGGTCAACGCCATTGTAGACCACACGAATCTTTTCAGCGGGAAAACCCAAACCGATTAACTCGTCTTTCATCGCCTCGGAAACCGTTACCACTAAATCCGCTACCTTTGCAGCGCGCATTTCGACGTTGCTCACAACCTCTGAACCATTGCCCAGAGTGCGTCCCTTCTCGGTTGAGTGGACGTGAAAAGCGAAGGGCAAACCTAACTCACGTTTTATGGCTATGCCTCCAATGGCTGAAAGCCAATCGTGTGCGATGGCGATGTCGAAGAGGAAGCCTTCACTCCGAACCAATTCGTTCACCATCTTCGATGCTGTGAGGTAATTATAGACCAGAATCTTAGAGAAGAGATGAATGCCGCGTCCCCATTTTCTAACGTCCTCCGCAATAACATCGGGCAGAGAGTCTGAAACGTCAATGTGCAGCGGGCGATGAATTTCAATGCCGCGCCACAGTTCCCTTGTCGGCAGGCTTCCAGTGTCGTCGTTCATGGTGAAGACGCTAACATCATGATCGAGCAACACGAATTTTCGGGTTATCTCCGCCGCGTAGGTTCCTAAACCACCCACGATTTTGGGGGGATACTCATAGACCAGCACCGCCATCTTCAAAGCGAATTCTCTCCGAACGACCTATATTGGGTCTTCTCCTATTACAACATTGAATTTTATAAGGTGTATGCAAGCAACTTCTATTCAAAACTTACTCAAGCATGCAAAAGTCTGAAAAGGCAGTGTCACATATTTTATTGTTTTAGCGTCTAGAAAAGGGTGTCGAACCATGGGTTTGGTTGAAGCCAAAATGAAAATTCTTGAAGCATTATGGGCGCAGGGAACACCCATGAAGTCCAAGGATGCAGCCCAAAAAGTTGGATTGGGCGTCGCCGCTGCAACCATGCACCTGCTTGGACTTAAGAAAAGTGGGCATGTTTACTCACCACAGCATGGACTTTACGCCATCACTGAACTGGGCAAGGAAGCCATTGGCTTGCCGAAAGTGGACAAGGCTCTGGCGACAAGGATCTTGAGGCATTTGCCCGCTGACAAGGCGTTTCATTTCTACACAGGCATGCACCAATACACACACGTCGTTGCCCACAGTCTGGCTGAGTTTGTCGAAAAGCTTCAGAAGATCGATGTCAAGTCGGTTGAGTTTCATGTTCCACGCACCGATTTTGAACACTGGGTTCAGAGCTTGGGCGATGTGGAGTTGGCTAAGAGGCTTGCCTTGATTCGCAACATGCACGCCCGTGGAGAAGACCTGAGAACAAGGGTGTACGAAGCTGTGAAACATCGTCTAGAAGAGCTCAAAGGCGTTCACGGCTAGCGGCTAGCTTACAATCGTGACATTAATCGTGACCCTCGTGCTTGATGGTTGCTGAGTTGAGTGGTCAAAGACAAAC
>Ga0315314_1001352_pt1 | contig 22376 bp, 28 predicted proteins | sample TDP9_MG_FD_203631 | JGI IMG/M metagenome (GOLD analysis project Ga0315314, IMG submission 203631) | Freshwater sediment microbial communities from Lake Towuti, South Sulawesi, Indonesia - TDP9 | ecosystem: Environmental > Aquatic > Freshwater > Lake > Sediment | place: Indonesia: South Sulawesi... | reverse complement strand
AATATCTCCATCCGGCGGTATTTCACCCTTCTCTCGCATTATCTGTCGAGCGAGAAGCCAAAAAATCACGGCTAAAGCTCTCCTGCCCTTATTATTAGTGGGTATGGCCAAGTCTACGTTGCTAAAGTCGTTGTCAGTGCTACAGAGGGCAACCACCGGAACCCCTATAGTCGCAGCCTCCTTAACGGCTTGCGTGTCTGCCTGAGGATCCGAAACCAACACAACGCCTGGCTCAATGTGGTCTGGGTAAAGAGGATTCGAAAACAGCCCAGGAATAAAACGGCCAACCAATGGGGTAGCCCCAGTAACTTCACAGAACTTGCCTACAGGAGTACGCCCATACAGCCTTGCTGCAACCACGACTATTTTGGCTGGATCAAATCGGGAAAGAAACTTCGCCGCAGTCCTTATTCGCTCATCAGTTTTTTTAACATCCAAGACAAAGAGGCCGTCCGGCCTCACACGGTAAATGAAAGGATCAATATCCTTCGTTTTCATTCTCGTGCCAATGTGAAGCCCCGCGGACAATAAGGTATCTTGGGGCAGCAAAAGGTCTTCTTCCTTGACTTCGATCTCGGTTTCTTCAATGCTCTTCGTTTTTTCTTTCTCGGTTTCTTCTGTTTTCTCCACTTTCTCTGCATTTTCCGACATTACGTTTCCTCCTACAAGGAGAGGGTGGCCATTTTAGCTCGACTTCCAAGTATCTCCTCTATCCGAATAAGCTCATTGATTTTTGCTGCGCGTTCCCCTCCAATCACACCCGTTTTGATTATGGGACAGTAGAAAGCCACGGCTAAGTGGGCTAAGTGGGCGTCGGTTGACTCTCCAGACCTATGAGACATAACAGAAGCATAACCAGTTCTATTAGCCATTTCAGTGGTTTTCCAGGCGTCTGTGAGTGTTCCCACCTGATTCGTCTTTATAATAATTGCGTTTCCAGCGCCTGCTTTTATTCCTTGAGCTAGTCTCTGCCTGTTAGTGACGAATAAGTCGTCGCCGCATACGAGACATTTTTTAGCCTTTTGAGTGAGCTTTGCAAAGCTTTGGAAATCCTCTTCATGGAAGGGGTCCTCAACATAAACAAGATTATATTCCTTTATGAGGCGTAAGACGAAATCAAGCTGTTCTCCAGAATCCCTTTTCACGCCTTCTCCAGCGTAAACATAACAACTTTCCTCAGGCTTCCATAAGGTGGATGAAGCCATATCCAAGCCGACTTTGCACTCCACTCCGAGCTCCTCTGAAACATCTTTACACGCTTTAGCCACAATTTCTAAGGCTTCCTCGTTTTTTAAGTTGGGAGCCCAAGCTCCCTCGTCTCCTTTTCCGCCAGTGAAGGAAACGTCCGCTTTTTTGAGGAGAGAACAGACCTTTTGATGAATCATGACGTTGGCTTTCGCCGCATCCAAAAACGTGTTAACCTTAACTGGAAGGGCGAGAAACTCCTGTATGTCGGGCGCCTTACCCTTAGCATGTTTTCCCCCGCCCAAAACGTTTCCTAGCGGATGCGGAAGTTTATCCGCGAGAGAACCTGCAAGATGCTGAAACAATGGTATATCGTAGGAAGTGGATGCAGCGTCAGCGGTGGCTATGGAGACGGCGCAAGCCGTATTTCCGCCAATATTCCTAAAGACTTCGGTTCCGTCAATTTCATGAAGGAGGAGGTCGATGGTTTCCTGTTCTTCTGCGTTCATGCCGATCAGCTCCGGAGCAATTGTCTCTTCAACCTTCCTAACCGCCTGATCCACTCCGCCTTCAGGATAGGGAACCGCTTCCGCTTTGCCTCTGCTTGCGCCCGCTGGGGCAGAGGCTCTCCCGAATCCTGATACGGTTAAAATGTCAACTTCTATCGTTTCCTCTCCGCGGCTATTGAAAATCTTTCGGGCTTTGACATCTTCAATAACGGTTGACATTTTGCTCTCCTTACGTTAGAAGAGTTCTTCTTCTTCCTCCTCTTCTATTTTCTGGGGCTTCTCATAGAACTTAAGGATTTCATCTATTACTTCCACGTGGGAAAGGAGCATGCGGCGACAACAATACCTCGTTAAGCCTAAACTGTCTAAAACTGCTCCAGCATCCTCCCCAGCCTTTACTCTATTTGCAAATTCCTCCCACTTGTCGCCGATCAGCTTACCGCAGCTGAAACACCTGACGGGAATAATCATCTAAGCTGCCTCCAAGCTTTCATCATTCACTTTCACCTATACGATTTCTGGTCCCTCGCCCTTGCGCCAGGACCGCCAAACTTCTTAGGCTCTTTCCTCCTAGGGTCGCCAGCGAGCATGGTTCTGTCAAAGTCGGTGAGAATGGTTCGGAGGTGGGCGCTCTTTGTCCATTTTAACAACGCCTTAGCGGTAGCCATCCGAGCGGCTTCAGCCTGCCCCATGAAGCCTCCGCCAGAAACTTTGATGTTCATGTCAATTTGTTTCCATGCGTCGCCTGCTTGAAGGAGGGGCTCCATGATTCTGTCTCGGGCAATTTTTGGCTCAAAGATTTCCAGTGGAATGTTGTTTATGCGGATTCTTCCCTTTCCGGGTTTAACTGTTGCTCGGGCGACGGCTGTTTTTCTTTTCCCGCTGGTTAACAGAACCTTTTTAGGAATAGGCATTTTACTCACCCGCCTGAGCCCATCCGATCTCCTTTGCCAGTTCTCCTAGAGTTATGTAGGGGCATCCCAGCTTCTCCGCATTGGCGTTGGGTATCGTCTGCATCTCCTTGCCCTTAAATTCTTCGGGGACACTAATGTAAACCCTAAGCCTTCTGTAGGCTTGCTGACCCTTCGGCTTCTTCCATGGAAGCATGCCTCTTATAGTTCGGCGGAGAATTCGGTCAGGCCTCCTTGGATGATATGGCCCCTTTCTCGGATGTCCAACCTCCAAGAAGGTTTTTGCCTCATTAACTCTGCTGAGCCTCTTGCCGGATATTATTGCTTTCTCCGCGTTTACGATAATGATGCTTTCCCCTTGAAGGAGGCGTTTAGCCACAAAGCTCGCTAATCGGCCGAGTATTAGTCCCGTTGCGTCAATTATGGCTGCTTGTTCAGTGATAACCATGGTTTCACCCGATGATTTTCACTCCGCTTCCTTTCGGGTTTTTTTCCATAAGCTGAGGAATGGTTAGGCACTTTCCTTTAGCCCTTAATATCTTTGATTGCGCCTGCTCAGAGAAGGCAAACGCCGCTACGTTGACGGGATGCTCAATAATGCCTGCGCCTAAAACTTTTCCAGGAACCACTATGGTTTCTCCCTCTTTTGTATATCTGCTTATTCGGCTTAAGTTTACGGCTATGCGCCTACTCCTTGAACGCGAAAGACGGTCCGCTATGTCGCGCCATATCCTCGCCTTATTTTCTCTAGACCCCTTCTTCAAGGATCGAATGAGTTTAATCAACTCGGGATTAGTAGTTGTGCTCTTGATGGATTTGCCCCCCTAGGCGCTTCACTTTTTCGTTTTTAATTCGCTGATGAAGCTGTCTACTTTTTTGTCAAGGATGTTTAGGGCTTCGAGCAAAATCATTTCGACAGGAAGAGCCCCGGTAGACTCAAGGTTAAGAACGAAGGCTTCTTTGTCCCAAGCTACCTCGATAGCCCGCGGACTTAAAGGGCAGGCTTTGACGCAGTCTTGACAGAGTGTGCACTCCATCAAGTTTTGAGTTTCTATTTTTTCATCTTCAACCTTAATAAGAACTCGTTTGGGACAAATTTTTACGCATTCACCGCACAAGTTGCAGCGTCTCTCATCAATTTTGATTTGTGGAAAATATTTGTAGGTGCACATGGAGACGGGCTGCCACTTTGCATGATGCTTTCCCTTTCCAAGTCGGGCGTAAGCCTCAAGCTTTATTTTTTGACCCGGAGCCAACTTCACGATTGGAATTTTGTCGCTGATGGGCTTAATGTCCGGGTTTTCAGGTTTTAGGTCTCCAGAGTACACTGTCATTTCATTTTCAGAGGCTTCGACTTCTAATGTTAAAGCCACGCGACAGAGGTTGCATCCAAACTCGCTTTTGCAGGGGCATTCCTCGGGAAGGTTGTAGGAATCCAGATCAGTTGTGAGGGGGATGAGCCCCAGTCTGTGGGCGAGAATCTCGTCATGCAGTACGGAGGAGTTTTCGATAATCACAATCTCGTCAATAGCCATAGAAGGCACTTCGGCGAGCATGATTCTGCGCAAGGCATTCATAAAGGGCACGTCAACCTCCTGAATAACCAACCGCATGGCAACATCGTTTTTCTCGACGAGCTTGACCTCCAGGGTAACCGCCTCCACTCAAATGCCAGAACAAATGCGCCTAAACTCTACGGCCCCTACGACCACCCTTTCTCCTCGTTCCGTCATGTGGAATAGGCGTAACCTCTTCAATGCGGCCTATGCGGAGCCCAGCCCGCGCCAAGGCTCGTATGGCAGCTTGTGCTCCACTGCCTGGAGTTCTGGCTCCTGACCCTCCTGGGGCTCGAACCTTGATGTGTATGGCGGTTATTCCTCTGTCTTTGGCGATGGTGGCGGTGTGGGCGGCTGCTCTCATGGCGGCGTATGGCGACGATTCTAGGCGGTCCTGTTTTACAAACATGCCTCCTGAAGCCCTGGCGATGGTTTCGGCGCCTGAAATGTCGGTGATATTCACAATAGTATTATTATAGGAACTGAAAATGTGGACAACAGCCCACTTGTCAGCCTTTTTACTCACAACTCTTCCTCCTGAGTTTTCTCTGGAGCCTTCGGAGCCTCTGGAACTTTTTCGGCTGCAACGCTGACAGATTCTCGCAAGGGGTGATCGGGATTTGACAAGGGACTGGTCGGGGCATAAGTTATTTTTTCCTCCTCATCCTTCAAAACCATATAACTTGGAGAAGAAACCTTCCTTCCCCCAATAGCCACATGCCCATGTGCAATAAGCTGACGGGCTTGGTGAGGGGATTTAGCCAAGCCTCTTCGGAAAACAACTGTTTGAAGCCTACGCTCCAGAACATCTTCTAAGCTTAGGTCTAAAACGTCGTCCAGCTTGGCTGTTTCGGGCAAGATTCCGAGGCGGTGAAGCTTGTTAATAAGCTGGTTTTCAAGCTCTTTTCGTTCCTCAGTGGGCATACCTAGAAGTGAACGGGCATTTCCTCGAAAATTGGAGAGCGTTGTTTTGTGGCGCCAAAGTTCCCTCTTGTTTCGAAGCCCATACCGTCCAATTAGGCTAAGCTCAGATTGCAGAATGTCGGTTCGCCAAGGAAACCTAGGAGTTTCATACTTCTTTCTTTGTTTTTTCGGGTCTCCCATTAGGTGGCCGCCGCCTCTCTCTTTTTAACTAGTAGTGCCTTTTTAACTCCTAAGGCTTTTTTAGTTCTGCCCGTTGTTTTCGTATGTTGCCCCCGCACTCTTAATCCGTAAGCGTGGCGGAAGCCCCTCCAAGATTTGATGTTTTTCATTTGGTCTATGTCGGATTTTGTTTGAAGAACCAGGTCGGGGCCGATGATGTGATGGTCTTTTCCAGTTTCATTATCCTTAGGACGGTTAAGGAGCCAGCCGGGAATTCCATATTTCGAGGGATTCGCTATAACGTCCTCAATTTTTTCAACCTTCACGTCTGGGACAAGGCCCAAGCGAGTTTCCGGATCCACGCCGGCTTTTTCCACAATCACGTTGGCCAATCTGATTCCTATTCCTTTAATGCCCGTTAGAGCATAGGCTACTTTCTCTGTGCCGTCTAAGTTTGTGTCGGCGATTCGAATGACGTGTCTAAACTCCTCAGGCATCCTAAACCATCCATGTCTTTCTTTAGAGCTAACTACGGAAAGGGACGCACACTTTATTTAAACTTTTACTTTCAGAAACTGTCACCAAGCATTACTGCTTTGAGTTACACCAGCCTTAGATATAGCCTAGGTTTAATCTAGAGCAATGAAGCGTGCCATAATGGTTGGATTAGGTGTGGTTGGAATAAAGCTTAGGCCAATTCGTCTTCGAAACAGCCTCTATCTCCTCATACCTATGGAAGTCGCCAAGCTCATCGGCGTAGCTCGAGACACGAGGTTCATTTTAACTCTCAAACATGGCGACGAATGCATTTTAATGTACAAGAAAATGGAAGAAAACATGGTAAGGCAACAAGATACTGCATAACAAAGGTCCCAGAAGAGACGGACTATCAAAAATCTAACTCACGTAGCCAAAACGGGTAGGTTTATATGGGTCATTGTCCATTTTTAATGGATGATGTAAAATGAAAGTTGTTCAAACTGAACTCAACGAGGCAGAGTATAGGCTCCTTGTAGATTACGCAAGGAAAAGGGGCAGTACGATAAAGGAGGCTCTTCGAGAGGCAGCTCTCAAGCTCATCGTATCTGACGCAGTTCATCCAGATGATCCCCTTTTCACGGAGCCGCCTTCAGTGAAGGGCACGGGTAAGAGAGAGCGCACTTCTGCAGAGCATGATAGGCTCCTCTACGGTGTTGCCCATTGATCTTCGTTGATACGAGCGCTTGGTACGCCCTCGAGGTAGAGGACGACGAAAACCATGCCTCCGCACTGGCTCTAAGGGAGGAGTTAAGAAAAGGCCGCTACGGAGCCTTACTCACCTCGGACTACATTCTAGACGAAGTTATAACACTTCTGAGAATAAGGAAGGGTGTCGAACCATCCTTCAAGTTCGCCAACAAAGTGCTTCGAAGCAAAAGCGTAAGCATCATATGGATCAACGGGCTCATCTTCGATGCAGCCTTAAAGCTACTGAAACAGAGGCCAGACAAGAAATGGAGCTTCACCGATTGCACCAGCTTCATCATTATGAGCCAACTTAACGTGAAGGAAGCCTTTGCCTTCGACCAGAATTTTGAGCAAGCCGGTTTTACAAGGGTACCATGATCCGAAGCCGTGGAGATTAATACAAAAACATTTGCCTAGGCAAACTCAGATGAGAGTATGGCGCCGGGGGTTAGGTTTACATCTCGGTTTAAATCCTCGGCGAATCGCTTTTGTGTTAGTTAAGTTTGCTGCAGGGTGGATTGTTGGCAAGTTAAAGAATAAAAGAGCGCTTTGCACAATTAATGAAGAGGATAGCTCATGGCATCCAAGATGTTTGGAGAAACAAAAGGACCATTTATTGTGTGGCTTTTCGTTACTTCATATTTTGCCATATCTATTTTGTTTATGGGGGCCTCAAAAGGGTCGTTGCCACAAGACATTACAATGTGGCTTATCTTGAATTTGTTTATCTCGATGGCGATAGTTTGGGGAGCAATTCTTGTTTTTCTTGTTGTTTTCTTGGCACGGTGGGAAAGGTATCGATCTTTGAAGGAAATCTTTTCCAGTGTAGGGTTAAAGAGAAGCGGGGCCGTCAAAAGTGTGGTTTGGAGTATTGCCTTGTTTCCATTGTTCGCTGTTATCGGTCTGATGACGATAATGCTTAGTTATTTCCTTGGCCCAATCCCATCAGCAGTTTCTCCCAATGGGCAGATTCCAACGTGGTATCTTTGGTATATGGTAATATACTCATTTTTCCCTGTTGCAGTCGTGGAAGAGGCAATTACAAGAGGGTACATGCTCGACAGACTTATGCCTCAGCATCCTTCAAGCCTCGTTAAGGCTTTACCCGCAATACTTCTAAGTTCACTATTAATGACTCTTTGGCATCTTCCATCATATGTAACAGTGTACCTATTCTCGATCCATTGGATTATCGGTCTCTTAGCAGGCAACGTCTTCCCATTCTCAGTAGTTTTGGGTGTAGCTTACGTTCGAGCAAGAACTAGAAACATTATGGGTCCTGTGTTTATCCATTTTCTGTTGGACAGTATTCCATTTATTCTTACGCTAGTCTAGGATCACTTCAAAATAAAATTGATGCGTCACCGCCGTTTAGGTTGCGATGGCACTTTTAGGTATTTTGGCGCCGGGGGTGGGATTTGAACCCACGCGGTCCAAAGGACCACAAGCTTTCTAGGAGGGCGCTCCAGGCTTAAGCTCCGTTAATGCGGATCTGCTCCCTACCTGATTTCCCGCAGTTAACTGCTCTAGGAGACCCCGGCTCTCATTCCTAAATGATAGAAGTTGCCGTGTTTTTTAACTTTTTGAGCTTCGCCACATTTTTGGATAAATGCCCCTTAGCATCAGAACTCTTTTTGTTTTCGCCACGAATCCGTGGTCCATTTTTAGAATGTCTTCGGTGGAGGCTAGTGCTTTGGATAGGGCTACGGCTTCGCCTTTTTGGGTGAAGACTGCAACTGCGTCATCGGGCTTTATTTCTGTTTCTAGGGATAGTACGCCTGGCGCTGCTAGGTGGGCTCCGTGGCATAAGGCGTCCACAGCTGAGTCACGTATGTAAATCTTCGGGAGCGGTTCAATGGCCTTTTCCATTGGATAAACGAATTTTCTAAGTAGGTTCTCATCCCCTTTTTCTTGCCACTTCGCAAACAGATAGGAAACATCATGCAATGTGACCAGCCCGTTGTCTTCGACGAAGGGTCCAACCCTTGTTCGGCGGAGTTCATGCATGTGGGCGCCGCAGCCCAGCGCCTCCCCCATGTCGTGGCATAGCTTTCGGATGTATGTTCCTGCTTCGCATCCTACCCTAAAGAGAACATTCCTCTCCTCCATTTCAAGCAATTCCAAATAGTATATTTTCCTTGTCCTTAGTCTTCGCTTAACTGAGGCGCGGATGGGGGGCCGCTGATAAATAACTCCGCAAAACTCGTCTAGAACCGCCCTTATTTGGTCTTCAGAAACAGAGGAGTGAAGCCTCATGACGCAGACGTACTCCTTCCCAGATAGCAGAAGGGCTTCAACAACCTTCGTAGCCTCCTCTAGGGTAACGGGCAGAACGCCAGTCACTTTGGGATGTCCCTGGCTTAAGCCTCTAGGGTCCCGCCGTGTCCGGCTCGCCCAATGCCTAGGATGCGTTTGACCCAGGCTGAGACTTCGTGGCTGGAGGGTCCCGCTGGCTTGTCTAAATTTATCACTCCGAATTTGATGTGTTCTTTTGGGGGTCGTTCTTCAGGTTTGTGTCCGAAACGCGGGTCTGTTTCCTCTTCGGCTTTGACCACGAGCTCCCGTTTAATCTCCCAAGGCGCAGTAATTTTCTTCATTTTTATCCTAGGATGAATGGAGATTAGGATGATTAAAAAGGTTAGGATGCCTTTATTTTCACTGGATTCGCCATTTCTTCCAGCTTGCCAACTGTGGTTAGGGCTTGAGTTACTTCTTCGTCGGTTGCACCCCGCTTTATGTCGATCTTCATCTCAGTTGGTTCAATGTGGTTTACGTTTACTCGTCTCCGCTTTATTCCAGTCACCTTCGGGGGTCCGGTTACGAGGGCGAAGTTTTTGTCAATAACGTCTAAGACCACGCATTTTCTGCCGGCTTCTCGACCAGCGATTTTGACGCAGACTCGTCCTACTTCTATTGCAGGCAATTCTAAGCCACTCCTTTCCCTCTTACTAGGCATACTTATCTTTATATTTTACTAATCTGTTTTCTGGAGAAACTGCATATAAATGACGACAGCTAGCGCAGGGAAAATAAGAATAAACGCTGACGTCTACTTAGTGCTCCAAAAGGAGAAGGTGAAAGCGGACGCCGACGTCTACATCCATGTTAAGGGATACATGAGGGCTAGGGTTACGCATGTGGACATTGAGGATAAGATTTTTGGCAGAATTATTCATCGTGGTAGGGGAAACATGCTAGAAATAAGGGGCATTAAAGGCGGAATTGAAATTAAGCCAAAGAGCCCTAGAGAAATGGACATTAATGGATCAAAAATCCTTGTCCACGCCCTAGAAGTGCATCATCCCATTTTAAATGAGGTGCTTGGAATCGGCGAGTCCACAGTAACATGGGTCGGAAGAAAGTATGACGGAATCTACATTGGATTCAAAGAAAATGAAATGAAAAAGTTGGAGCGAATAGCCGAGAAAACATATGGATTTAAGCCAATGAAACATTTAGCAAACAAAAATAATTGTTAAGAACTTTGGGAGGTGATTTTTTGCGAGCTAAGCTATATATTTATCCTTATCGCATAGCCCAACGTAAACCTCATCCCATTCTTTGGAGTTTTGACACAGAAGCCCTAAAGGAAATCGCCAACAAATTTGAGAACAAATCGCTGTTCAATGTTGAAATAGGAGAGAAGACCATTACCCTTAGGTTGGTTAAGTGAAAGCAAGATTTATTCGGATTAGAATCTAGAACTGATTTTAAAAGGTGGAGAAAATGGCGGAGAAAGTTAGCGCCCACGAATCCGTAAAAGGAATGTATCAGAAAATCCACAGAGAAGGCTTAACCAATGTGGTTGACCGATTCGAAGCCCAGCAGCCAACAAGATGCCCATTCTGCTCTCGTGGTCTCAGTTGCCAACTCTGCAGTAACGGTCCATGCCGAATCACTAATTTGGCTGAGCGAGGAGTATGCGGAATAGACGCCAACGGCATGGCTATGCGCTACATGCTCCTAAGAAATGTTTTAGGAATGTCCACTTACACCTACCATGCCATAGAGGTGGCGAAGACCCTGAAGGCAACCGCCTTGGGAAAAACGCCCTTCAAAATCAAAGACAAGGAAAAGTTGCTTGAATTGGCCAAACTTTTAGGTTTAGATACATCAGGCGCTCCAGAAAAAGTAGCCCTTTCCATGGCAGACTTCATTATGCAAGAAATAAACCGAGACTCCGACGAACCCTCAAAAATGGTGGAAATTTTTGCGCCAGAACCGAGGAAAAAGCTTTGGAGAAAACTGGGCATATTTCCCGGAGGACCACTCCACGAAATGAAAGACGCCACTTCCAGCTGCCTCACCAACGTGGACGGCGACTACGAATCCTTAGCCATGAAGGCTCTGCGACTTAGCCTAGCTTGCACCTACGGCTCCCTAATTCCTCTTGAAATGGGACAAGACATTCTTTTCAGTACGCCGAAACCGCACGAATCCGAGGTAGACCTAGGAATCTTAGACGAAGGCTACGTGAACATTGTGGTGAACGGGCATGAACCCTTCGTCGGAGCCGCCCTAATTGAGGCAGCCAGAACAGAGAAGGCGCAGAAAATGGCTAAAGAAGCAGGGGCGAAGGGTTTAAGGCTCATAGGGTCCATTGAAACGGGTCAAGAACTGCAACAGAGATTCCCGAAAGACGAAGTCTTCGCTGGATTGACGGGCAATTGGCTGAGCATAGAATTCGCCTTAGCCACAGGAGCCATCGACCTCTTCGCCATGGACATGAACTGTTCTCCGCCAGCCTTAGCAAAGTACGGTGAGAAGTATGGTGCCACTTTGGTGTCCGTTTCGAAACTTGTGAGAATGCCCGGAGTAGACAAGCATTTGGACTATAAACCTGAGGAGGTTGAGAAACAGGCTCTTGAACTCATTAGGATGGCTGTCGAAAACTTCAAACAGAGAAAAGAGAAAAGGGAGGCTTGTGTGCCAAACAGAAAACAGAAGGTCATCGTGGGTTTTTCAACGGAAGCCATACTCGACGCGCTCGGCGGCTCCCTAAACCCATTACTTGAGGCAATCAAAAACGGAGACATAAAAGGCGTAGTGGCACTAGTTAGCTGCACCACCCTAAGAGACAGCGGACAAGACGTCAACACCATAGCCGTCGCTAAAGAACTCATAAAAAGAAACATGTTAGTCATAAGTGCCGGATGCGGCAACGGAGCCGTCCAAGTCGGCGGACTAACAACCCTAAACGCAATAGAACTAGCTGGCGAAGGCTTAAAAAGGGTCTGTAAAAAGCTAAACATTCCTCCAGTCCTGAGCTTCGGAACATGCACAGACGTGGGAAGAATATCCATGCTCGTAACCGCCATAGCTAACGCACTTAATGTGGATACGTCGGACCTTCCGATCGCGGTTACGGCTCCTGAGTACATGGAGCAAAAGGCTACTATTGATGCGGTTTTCGCTGTAGCCTTTGGACTTTACACTCACGTTTCTCCAGTGATTCCCATAACTGGCGCCTCCGAACTGGTTAAACTTCTAACTGAGGACATTGAAAAAATAACGGGAGGAAAACTGGTCCTAGAGCCCGATCCCGTAAAGGCTGTGGACGGCATAGAAACGCATATAATTAAAAAGAGGAAGGCTCTCGGATTATCAACATAACAAAATGGAGAAATGCCCATGGAGAAGTGGAAATGCACCGTATGCGAATACGTTTATGATCCAGAAAAGGGCGATCCGGAGAACGGCATTAAACCTGGAACACCTTTCGAAGAGTTACCAGACGACTGGGTATGCCCCATATGCGGAGTGCCTAAAGACATGTTCGAGAAAATAAGCGAATAAAAGTTCAGGCTTTTGCCAAGATGCTTTCGGCAACCCTTCTTCCTAGTCTTTCGCATTCCTCTAAGCCTTTTTCGTCAGGCGCATATTTAATTAGCAGAGGAGGCTCCATAATCTTCATTTCAAACCGATTCTTCATGATTTCAAGTAGCAGTTTCGGGGCTTCGCCGCTCCAGCCATAGGAGCCGAAGGCTACCCCTACCTTGCCCTTTAAATTGACCCCCTTAGCTGCCACCTCTTCCAGAAGCTTCTTCATGTCTTGGCTTATGTCATGATGGTAAGTAGGCATTCCGAGAATTATGGCATCGAACTCAGCCAGCTCCTCTGGCTTAGCGCTGTATGTGAGGGTCAAGTTCACGCCCGTTACTGTCTTCGCTCCCTCTGCAACCGCCTTCGCCATCTTCTCAGTGTTTCCGGTCCGACTATAGTATAGGATAAGGAGTTTTGGCATATGTTCGCCTTAACTCTTGAGTTCGGTCGCTTTGTTTTTCAGTTTTTATGAATGTAAAGGCGTTCCATAGTCATGCAGAGAACACGGAACACTTCATCGGCTTTCAGCTGATTAGTATCTAGGACCAAATCGAATGGGGAGAGGTCTTCGCCAAGGTTGAACCCATAGAGTTTTTTATAAATGGTCTTGGTTTTCTCGTCCTTCTCCCTTAACGCTTTAAGAGCCATTTCAGGGCTTATGCTGTCCCTCTTTGCAATGCGTTTTGCCCTTTCCTCTGGGGAAACCTCTAACCAAACTTTGAATCCATCCTTTAGTAGCCAGGGCATGGTCCAGCTGTCGAGGACAACGTTTCCGCGCTTCGCCCACTCTAGGAGCTTTTCATCAACCTTCTTGTCGAACTCTGGGTTGCCCATCCTTTCTTGAAGGAACTTTTTCCCTTCCTCGGTTTCCCACCAGCCTACTCCCCCGGGTTTGTATCCTATTTCTATGGCTAGGGCTTTCAGCGCGTCTCCACCAGAAAAGTATTTGAGCCCATATTTCTTAGCCAATTTTTTTGCTAGTGTGCTTTTTCCGCATCCAGCCATTCCACACACGCATATTACCGTTTTTTGTTTCCCTTCTTCGCGCTTATCTTCCATGTTAGCTCCTCACCGAGGCTTTCAACAATTCTCGGATGCAACTCGGACATAGTTGACCGCCGTACATACGTTCAGGTCTTCTTTGATTTGCAGGGAGCCCTCGAATTCTTGATGGGTTTAAGCGTGGAACCCCCGAGAGTTCTCGACCGCACCTTGAGCAGCGTGAAAAACTGGCTTTCTCCCGTCTGTAATGGGTTTCGGCTCGTCCTCCGGGTAATTTGAGGCGGCTGCGCTTCTTGCTTCTTGATCGAAGAGAGGGCCTAGGCATTATTCGGTTGCCCCCATTCCTAGGCCAAATAAGCGTGAAAATATGGCTCCAAAGGCAAAGGAACAGACCATATACCATGAGAAAAGATTTAGGTGCATGGCTTTTCCGAACCATGGGAGGTAGGCGACGGTTTCTCCGCCGCTAAAGATTCCTGGAAATCCTGGTATTTGCCAGTAAAGAACCTTGCCCGTTAATACAAGCCAGACGAGGAGAAAGAGGGCCATGGTGATTGGCCATATTTTCATTTGTCCAAGCGATTGAGAAGCCCTCTTAGACTGAAGTTGCTTAATTCTTTTTTCTTGTTTTTGGAGTTTCTTGAGGAGCTTTTTGTCGCCTGTCCGCTTCGCCTTATTGAAGTCTGAAAGCCAAGTGTTAATCTCTTGTCCCCAAGCTTTTTGTTGTTCAAGTTTTTCCTTGCTAGTAAATAGGCGATTGATGAGAGAAATGAGAAATGAGAGAAGCATGGATATGCCTAAAATGAAGATCGTTGAGCCCGGAGGGCTCACTAACCATTCCAAAGGAGACACCCTTTATTCACCTACTCTAACAGCCTTAGAATCTCCTCGGCTGCCTCAATCTGTTTTCCACTTGGATTTTTAACTATTTTCACTGGTGCGCCCGTTAAGACCGCGCATGAGGCGGCTATAAGCCTTGAGAAAAGGAACTCCTCCGCAATTTCGTTTTCTAAAGCCTTGTCTCGTTTTCGCGTTTTGTCCTTGAGCCTTCGGGAAAGCACTTCACTGGGCTCGGCTTCAACCAAAACGAAAAGGCTGGGTTTTAGGATTTGCAAAACGTGGGAGGGCAAACCAGCTAAGTATCCGTTCGTAGTTTTTATGGACATGTGGGTGTCAATGATGACATCTCCATCTGCCTCAGCTATTTTCTGGGCTATGCTTTCAGCCGCCTCTATTTGGAGGTCACGTTGAAAAAATAGTTCAGATTTTCTTAGTTGGTCCCTATGGAGAATTTTTCCTTGCTTCCTAGACAATTCAACCATAACTGATCCAAAATTTGTTACACTGATTTTTTTCCCAAACTGTTTTGCAAGCTTTAGAAGCTCGTCGCAAACAGTGCTTTTGCCCGTTCCGGGAATCCCCGTGACAATTACTACCCTGCTCAATGATTATTCACCTAGGAAACGGCGCATGGCAGGATACATTTCTACTATGCGTTCCTGCATTAGGAGCTGGTAATACTGGTACAGAATGCCTACGCTTAGGAGTACGCCCATGCCTGATCCGAAAACGCCGAAGAAGTCAGCGAAGGCAGCGATTGATCCGACGATTATGCCGCCGATTATTGTAACCGCGGGGATGTAGCGTTTAAGAACCAGTTCGATGGGCTTTTGGGATCTTCGAAATCCTGGGATGTGCATTCCTGAGTCGACAAGCTGCTTCGCCACTGTTCCTGGGTCCAGTCCTCCTACTTCAAGCCATGTGAGCGAGAAGACAACGCAGAATAGGATCATGACGCCTGCAAATATGAATGCTCGCAACGGGTCTGCCATGACGTTTGAAATGTTTTGGGGAGCAATCACATAGTATGCGAGGCCGCCCGTTGGTTCATATTGTCCACTTTCCAGTGTTTTATATTGACCTAAGAGGTTGAACCAAAAGTTTGTGTTATTTGAGTTAAATTTGGCCCAGAGAAATTGGGATATGAAGTATATGTTTGCGAATAGGGCTGAAGCGAAGATTACGGGTAGGTTGGAAACATAGAGGAGCTTAATGGGGTATCTGCCGCGGAAACCTCGGTAACGAGCGTAGGCGACGGGAAGCTCGACTCTAACTCCTTCAGCGTAGATTACAATGAGGAAGACGGCTATTGTTGTGATGAAGCCTAGCATGGTGGGCAAATCCTGAGGAACTCCCTCAGAGTCCTTTCTGACGGCGAAGGCGCTTCCTAAGGGATCTGCTTTCAAGATTGTCTGAATTAGCATGACCAGAGCTCCATAAAATTTTCCGTCCTGCATGGGTCCCCATGTTGATATGCTGGACCAAACAATGTGCTGAGCTACGCCCGCCAATATGAAGAGGCTGATTCCGCTTCCAATTCCCCAACCCTTCTGGATCATCTCGTCTAAGAGCATAACTGTTATTCCGGCGGCCATTAGCTCTATGAAAATGATGATGGTGGTTCCAGCCGCCAGTTGCGTACCGTAGAATCCTCCGATGAGATAGGCTGAAGCCTGAACTCCAGTCATAATTATGGAAAAAACTTTGCTGGCAGCCGTGAAGAGCCCTCGATCATCTGGATCGGATTGGTCGAAGCCTATCATTCCTGATCCGGCGAGGAGCTGAAGGATGAGGCCAGCAGTTACGATGGGGCCGATTCCAAGCTCCATAAGGGAACCTCGTGTAGAGGCGAAAATCACCCTTAGGGGCGAGAGTTCTGGACCCCCAGCCAATCCGACGCCGTATAGGGGTACTTCACACATGATGAGGTATATGGCGAGCGCTATGCCAGTCCAGAAAAGCTTCTCATTGAAGCGCACTCCGCGCTCAGGCGCCCCAACCTCTGGCATAAACCTCGAAAGGGGCTTGAACATTCGGAGGAATCTACCAGCCATATCGGGGAATCCACCAACCTCTCTCAAAATTTCGAGGAGCGAATAATAAACTTTGCCATTTGACTAAAGAGAACCAAGAGACTATCTGATGGAACAAATAAAAATTAGAAGAATTAAAGGGCATCTTATATGTTCAAAAAATTCTAGAACACAAAAACATCCAGAGCACCCCCTAGTCTATACTCACCTTAGCCAGAGCGGTGTAAACTTTAAATAACGGTAGGCGCCATTCCTAGAGGTTGCCACAAAGGTTGGGTGATCAATGCGTAGTACCGCGGGTGTCTATGATGGATATCTCGGCTTTCCCGTTCCTTGTCGGAACATTCGCTGTTTTGGTCGTCGTCTACTTGACGACCGTTGTTCTACGGGAGAGTGTCGGAACGCCGAGAATGGCGCAGATAGCGGATTACATTCGAATTGGAACAAAAGCCTACCTAAGTAGACAATTTAGGACTATCGCTTGGTTCATACCAGCGCTAGCATTAATACTGTTCTATTTCTTAGGCTGGAAAACCGCCGTCACCTTTATTTTCGGAGCGTTTCTTTCACTCCTCGTAGCCTACATTGGAATGAACGTCGCTGTTAGAGCCAATGTAAGAACCGCCAACGCAGCCAGGAAGTCTTCATCGCGGGCATTAAGGATCGCCTTCCTGGGAGGAGGCGTTATGGGGTTATGCGTAACTGGACTAAGCTTAGTTGGGCTCTACCTGCTTTACCTTCTATTCGGGGAATTGGAACCCCTGATTGGTTTCGGATTTGGAGCAAGTCTTGCAGCCATCTTTGCGCAAATTGGAGGAGGAATCTATACTAAGGCGGCGGACATAGGGGCTGATCTGGTTGGAAAAGTGGAGTTAGGCATTCCGGAGGACGACCCGAGAAATCCAGCAGTTATAGCGGATCTGGTTGGGGACAATGTGGGCGATTGTGCCGGAAGAGGCTCCGACCTATTCCAGTCTTTCAGCGGCGACATTATTACTGGAATGATTCTCGGTTATGCATTTATCGGTAGGTATGGAGCAAACGCCGTGATTTTTCCATTCATGCTGCAGGCTGTCGGAGTCTTAGCGTCAATTGTCGGAATCTTCCTTGTCAAGGAACGGAGAGGCTGGAGCCCATCAGCATCCCTTAATCTAGGGCTCTGCACAACAGTGGTTCTGTGCGCTGTTGGATCTTACTTCCTTTCGATGTGGCTTCTAAATGATGTAACCATTTTTTACTCGGCGTTAAGCGGACTGGTCGCAACCATTATTGGCTTGTTTGTGGCGCGGTACTACACTGGAATTACTGGGAGACCAGTTAGGAAGATGGCTGAGGCATCCCAGCGTGGAGCAGCTATCAACATTATGACTGGCATGGCTTATGGATTCCAGAGTTCGATCATTCCTATTCTGGCGGTCATGGGCGCTGTCTCCTTCTCCTTCCTCATATCTGGGTATTCCCTCTACGCAATTGTTGCGGCAAACATTGGAACCGATCTGGTAATAGGGTTCATCATGGCATCTGATACTTTCGGACCGATAGCTGATAACGCTCATGGAATAGCTCAGATGTCTGGAATTTCAGATGCAGACGAAACCCTCGGATCGCTTGATGCAGTTGGCAACACAATGAAAGCATGCACCAAGGCATATGGAATGGCATCTGGCACTGTGACCGCGTTTGTCCTCTTCGCCACTTTTTTCCAAATAACTGGAATTAAAGGATTAAACGTAACGCAACCATTTGACCTAGCGGCTTTTTTCATAGGCGTGGCACTACCCTTCTTCATCTCATCCTTCACTATCGGGTCTACCGCAAAGACGGCTTTACTAATGGTCGATGAGGTTAGAAGACAGTTTAGGGAAAACAAGGGTCTGATAAATGGAGACGCAGCCCCCGACTACGCCAAATGCATCGACGTCTCTACTAAAAATGCTCTGAAGGAGATGATGCTCCCCGGCTTTGTAGCCATAGTCCTACCCATCGTGGCGGGGTTTTTGTTCGGCAACGAAGTTTTGGGTGCCCTCTTAATTGGAATAACAGCCTCAGCCGCAATATTAGCGCCCTTTTTCAATAACGTTGGCGCAGCCTTTGACAATGCGAAGAAGATGATTGAAAACGGATTATTTGGTGGCAAGGGATCAGAAACAGACAAGGCTGCTATAGTAGGAGATGCTGTAGGTGATTCGTTTAAAGACGTAGCCGGTCCATCACTGCTAATCTTCATGAAGTTAGTAGGTATGACTGCCCTACTTCTTGCTCCAATCCTTTAACTATGAGAAGGGATTTATTTCTCTCTCCAGTCATTCCTATTGTGGTTCATGAATGGGAGTCAATCTCACGCCCATAATTGTGAAGAAAATCGTTAATTTAGAGGACCTTAAGGGCAAAAGTCTCGCCGTAGACGCCAACAACGTGCTATACCAGTTCCTTTCTTTAATTCGCACACCAGACGGAACGCCACTAATGGATTCTAAGGGCAACATTACATCCCATCTGGTCGGGCTCATGTTCAGGTCTACACGCCTTATTCACGATTATGGGATTAAACTGATTTTCGTTTTTGATGGTAAACCGCCCCAACTTAAGGGTAAGGAAATCGAAAAGAGGCATGAGGCGCGAAGAAAGGCGGTGAGCGAGTGGGAAGAAGCCATAAAGATGCGAGACTATGCCACCGCTTGGTCGAAGGCTGTTATGACGAGCAGGCTAACTAAGCCTCTAATTGAAGACGCAAAAAGGCTTCTTGAACTCCTTGGAATTCCGTATTTTCAGGCGCCAAGCGAAGGCGAAGCTCAAACCGCCCACATGGCAATGAAAGGGGATGTTTGGGCGTCTAATAGCCGTGACTACGATTCTATTTTGTTTGGGGCTCCACGCCTCGTAAGATACGTCACAATCTCGGGTAGAGAGTTTCTGCCAAGCAAGGGAGTGGCACGTCCACTTAAGCCGGAAATCATCAGGCTAAACGAACTTCTTTCCCACCATGGAATAACCCGTGAACAGCTCGTTGACTTGGCAATTATGATCGGAACAGACTTTAATGAAGGAATTAAGGGCGTAGGACCGAAAACAGCTTTGAGGCTCGTACGGGAACATGGCAAATTGGAAAACTTGCCTGAAAACCTTAAATCAAAACTTGCCGCTCAATACGAGGAAATTCGGAACATATTTCTAAAGCCAAAGGTCTCAGATGATTATCGCATTGAATGGGGAAACCTGCGTGAAGATGAACTCTACGAATTTCTCTGTGACCAAAGGGGCTTCTCTAAGCAGCGAGTTGAAACTGTGATACAAAGAATGGAGAAGTTCTATTCGAACCAAGCCCAAACTGGCTTAGGAGAGTGGATAAAAGGAGGTCGCTAGACCCTTAATGATGGAAGGCACACCTTTCCTAGAACTGGCGAACCTTTGCCAAAGGCTTGAAGAAACAACTAAAAGGAAAGAGAAAACTCGGCTGATCAGCTCTTTTTTGCGTGGGTTAAGAGAGGAAGAAATAGCGCCAGCAGTATACCTCATCGTAGGCACAGTTTTTCCAGAATGGGACCCGAGGGTCCTAGAAATCGGCGGAAGAACCGTCTGGAAAATAATTGATAAAAGCAAACAAGCCACGCTTGTTCCAAAGCCACTAACCATTCTGCGGGTTCGCAAATACTTTGAGGAGATCGCATCAGCCTCTGGGAAGGGTTCGAGGAAAAGGAAAGAAAACCTTGTGGAGAGCCTACTGAGCCAAGCGAGCCCCATAGAAGCCGAATACCTCGTGAGAATTATGTTCGGGGAAATGCGCATAGGAGTAGTTGAAGGAATGATGCTGGAGGCAATAGCCGAAGCCTCAAAGGTTGATTTAGAACTCGTAAGAAGAAGCTACATGCTCTTGGGTGATCTAGGCGAAATAGCCTTAACCGCCCTGAAAGCGGGAGAAGAGGGACTACGGCATGTCAGCGTTCAGCTTTTCAAACCCATTAAGCCTATGCTCGCCGAAATGTCCTACAACATTGCTGAAGTGATCGCCAGCCACGGAGGCAAAACAGCCTTCGAATACAAGTTCGACGGAGCCCGCATCCAAATCCACAAAAAAGACCAGCAGGTGAGAATTTTCAGCAGACGCCTAACCGACGTCACTGATAGTCTACCTGACATAGTTGAGCTAGTTAAGAGCAAAATAGAGGCAAAGGACGCCCTTCTGGAAGGAGAAGTAGTGGCAGTGGGCGCCGACGGAAAACCCCTCCCCTTTCAAGACTTAATGAGAAGGTTCAGAAGAGTCCACAAAATAGACGAAATGATAAAAGAAATTCCGCTAAAGCTCCACCTTTTTGACGTCATCTACCTCGACGGAAAACCCCTCATAGACATGCCTTATGAAGAACGGTGGAACCTTCTTTCAAAAATCTGCGAAAGCCACCTTTTAGCGGAGAGAATCGTCGCAAGCCAAGTTTCCGAAGCCGAAACCTTCCTAAAAAGGGCGATGAAAGCCGGACACGAGGGGCTAATGGCAAAGGCTCTAAAAAGCGATTACACGCCAGGCGTCAGAGGAAAAAAGTGGTTTAAGATTAAGCCCGCCGACTATCTGGACCTAGTAATCGTTGCCGCAGACCGGGGATACGGAAGAAGAACAGGCTGGCTAAGCAATTACCATTTAGCCGCAAGGGACGAAAAAACTGGCGAATTTCTTGTGGTGGGGAAGACCTTCAAGGGTTTAACAGACGAAGAATTCACAGAAATGACCAGAAGGCTCCAGGAGATCAAAACCTCTGAAAGCCAATACACCGTCTATGTAAAGCCGAGCATAGTGGTGGAAATAGCCTACAACGAAATCCAAAAAAGTCCACATTACAAGTCTGGCTTCGCCCTAAGATTCGCAAGAATAACCCGAATAAGGGAAGACAAAAGCCCAAAAGAAGCAGACACAATAACAAAAATCAAGCAATTATACGAAAAACAATTTAAACACAAGGCTAAAGTAGCCTTTCAATGAACATAATTTTTATATGACGAGGAAGGGGTATGGGCGAGATTATGTCGGTCGATCACAAGTATCAAGTGGTGATTCCACAGAAGGTTAGGGAAAAACTGGGGATCAGGAAGGGTGACTTGGTTGAGATAAATCTGGAAGGCGAAAGAATCGTAATGCATGTGATTCGTCGTCGATATACAGATCGGTTACGTGGTCTAGGGAAAGACATATGGAAGAACGTAGATCCGGTTGAGTATCAACGCCAAGAAAGGGAAGTGTTGCTTAAAAGAAGAGGATGCAGATGACGTCTGTATTTGGTGTTTGTGGCATTTACTGTGAGCTGTGTCCAGTGTATGATGACGAGAGATGTGAGGGATGCTTCAAACGGAATCAGTTGATTAAACCAGCATGCACGCTATTTTTGTGCGCAACTGATAAAGGCTTAGATTGCTGCTTTAAATGCAAAGAATTTCCATGCGAGACCCATTACAAGGAAGATATGGTCTATACCCGAGAATCACTGAACACCTGGAAAGACCTGATGTCCAGACCAAAAGAGTATTTCATCCAAGTTAAAGAACGATTCAAGAAAAAGGCTTGATGGCAGGAAAACGTTAGTGCGCGCTATAACGCGATCAATAAGAATAAAAGACATGATGATCCCCCTGTAGAGGGGTTCTCGCAACAGCGCACACATGCTAACCTAAAATAACATAAAAGAGGCGATGATGACCACCATGCCATTATAGGCCACATAAATCGTCCAAACACCAACCATCTTTTTCAGCCCGGCACCTTGGGCGATTGGGAGCCGCGGGCTGAACGCCTCGGCCGAAGCCTTGGCGCGTACACCCCGGCTCCATTAACCCCATATTTTATGGGAGCCCTCGTCCCAAGCTGAGGCCTGTTGCCAGGTCTCTTGCTAGGGAATGGCTGCCTCTTTTCGGGAGAAGCTTCGAGCTTAGATGCTTTCAGCCCTTATCCACAACAGCGTGGCTGCCCGGCAACTGCCCTATCGGACAGCCGGTAAACTAGAGGCTGCAGCGTCCCGTTCCTCTCGTACTGGGGACCCTTTCCCCTCAGGCAGCCGACACTCCCAGCAGATAAAGTCCGACCTGTCTCACGACGGTCTAAACCCAGCTCACGTTCCCCTTTAATAGGCGAGCAGCCTCACCCTTGGCCCCTTATGCAGGGCCAGGATGGGAAGAGCCGACGACGAGGTACCAAGCCACGAGGTCGATGGGAGCTCTCACCCG
>Ga0315314_1001351_pt1 | contig 22378 bp, 18 predicted proteins | sample TDP9_MG_FD_203631 | JGI IMG/M metagenome (GOLD analysis project Ga0315314, IMG submission 203631) | Freshwater sediment microbial communities from Lake Towuti, South Sulawesi, Indonesia - TDP9 | ecosystem: Environmental > Aquatic > Freshwater > Lake > Sediment | place: Indonesia: South Sulawesi... | reverse complement strand
GGTCTACGTTTCCCCATCCTTGGGCTTTGGCCCAGCCAGCCAATTCGGCTAGTCCATGTTCTAGGCTGGTTGCTGGCTCGTAGTTTAGCAGTTTACGCGCTTTTTGTATGTCTGCATAGGAGTGTCTTATGTCTCCCTTGCGGTATTCGTTTGATATGTATGGTTGGAGGTTTGACCGATCGTATAGCTTTGTGAGGGTTTCAGCCAGTTCTCTTATGGTAACGGGCTTACCTGTGCCTATGTTTATAGCTGTATAGTCTGCTCCGTTGTGTTCTAGGGCTAAGAGGTTTGCCTTCGCCACATCCTTTACGTGGACGAAGTCTCTCATCTGGTTTCCATCTTCGAATATGTAGGGTGGCTTGTTGTTGAGTATGCGGCTTGTGAAGATGCCGCACACTCCTGTGTAGGGGTTTGATAGGGACTGCCTTGACCCGTAGACGTTGCAGTATCTAAGTGCAACCGTTGGTATGCCGTATGTTTTGCCAGTTAGAAGGCACATTTCTTCTTGATGCCTCTTTGTCATGGCATAGATGGATGTGGGCATCAAGGGCTTTTCCTCATCTATGGGTAAAGGCGTCAGCGCGAAGTTGCATGTTGGGCATAAATGGTCCCATTTTTTATTTTTAAGTTGTTCCTCGCTGCGTAGGTTAGGATAGACGTTGGTGGAACAGTTTTCACAGCGGTATTTTCCCTCGCCATAGATGCTTATGGAGGAGGCCACTACAAGTTTCTTTATGTTGTTCTTCTTGTTTACTAGAATGTCGAGTAGGGTGGCTGTTCCTTTTGTGTTTACATCGATGTAGTGTTCTATTTGGTACATGGACTGGCTCACTCCAACTGCGGCGGCTAGATGGATGACGGCGTCGGCTTCAGGTATGGTTTTTTTCAGTAACTCGCGATCTCGGATTTCGCCATGGATAAGAGTCGCGTTCTTGTTGAGATGATGGGGAGGTAGCCCTGCTTTTCCGTGGACTTGGGGGTCGAGGTTGTCAAGTATTGTTACGTGGTAGCCGTGTTCTATTAGGAGGTCAGTTGTGTGGGATCCTATGAAGCCTCCTCCACCCGTGACTAAGACTTTATCTATTGATCCCAGGGAAATTCACCAGTTTCGCTATTTACTAATTTTGTTAAGAGAAAGAAACTTATTGTTCCTTGCGCCCTTAAAAAGTGGTCAATGGGTTTCGTTAGGGGTTCTAGTCGCTTTCCTAGGTATTGTTGGATGAGTTGGATGTCTGTTTTTTTGGCTGCGTGTAGGGTTCGAAGCATCGTAAGGTACGTTAGACCCCCGATTAGCGTATTCGGATATGAATTTTGTTGCAGCACATGGTAAGCCTAGATTTGCAATGAGCTGGCAAATACCCACTATCAGGGTTAGTGTGGCAAAGATACCCATCTCGGCTTGAGAGATTAGTCTGGCGATGAGGGCGAAAGCTATGATGAGGATGATTGTGGAGGCCATATTTTGGATGAAGAGGTAAGATGCGCCTCGGGCAACGTAAATCGCTGAGCTATTTTCTCCCATCGATTCTTAAGCCAACTTATTCTTTTCAAGCGCGCTTATGACGCCCATCTCAGTTTTAGACAAAATTCGTACCACAATCGGAAAATATAAAAGAGTTATTCAAGGTGTTCACGATTTTGAAGATAAATATACGTTACGCCTCTTGCAACGTGATTAGCGGGGGTAACGGTATGTGTCGTTTACGCCTCAAATTCGTATAGAAGTTTTCCTGAAAACCAGCATTCTTAGATTCGCATATTTCTTGGGATAAGGTAACAAAAGTAGATCGAATGGATACGACACTGCAAGGACTATTTTATGTGCGGCTTTGTTTAAACGGGACAGCCATCTTCGGATTGATGACCTATTATTTGTCGCTTCTGTAGTGGCGTTTTTCTTCGAAATTGCTTGTCTAACAGGTTTTAAGATTAAAGATGGCATTTCTATAATGCGCCTATATCCTATTAGAAGTTTTATTCCTATTTGAGGAATGCCAATTTCATTAACTAGCGCACAGCCCTCGTTTTCGAAGGCGCTTATGTATTGCGTTCTTGTTCTTATAACCATATGAGAACCCATCATCTTAGAGCCTTCCTCTAGATAAGGGGACGACTCGAGGACAAGTATGTGTCCTCCTTTTTTAACAGAGTTGACAATGTTTTTCACAGCAGCCAATAATAATCTTTCTTCAACAATGTGCTGAAGAACTGTTACGCTAGTCACTAAATCGAAAGAATATGGAGAAAAACTTGTGTTCTCTAATGTTGCATTGCAAAAACTGACATTTGCACCTTCTTTTGTAAGTTTTCTTTTTGCCTCTTTTATTGCCTCACCACTAACGTCCAGTCCGATTACTTTGGCACCTTTTTTTGAGAAATCAAGAATTAAGTCTCCAATTCCACACCCTACGTCTAAGACGCTCGTGTTTTCATTCACTTCTATCCCTGACCACAAAAGTGCCTTGTTGATAGCTCTCAGTCTTAATGGTTGATCATAACGGTAAATAACTTCATCAGACCAACCGGTGTGCCCTTGAGCTCTGCATTTTTCATTCCAATAAATGTTAGGATTATAATTCGAGGCGGGATTGGTTTTCATTTAGTCTTTGTAAAGTCCTTTATTTTTGTTGTTATGTAATGTATTTTTTCTTTTTTTAATTTAGGATATAATGGTAAGCTAACTTCTCTCTCATACACCCATTCAGTGTTTGGATAGTCGCTTTGTTGAAAGTTGTAACTCTTTTTGTAGAAAGGATAGTGATAGATTGGTATGAAGTGTACGCTTGTTCCGATGTTATTTGCCGCCAAATGTTTGATTAATTCATTTCTATCTATCCTATGTTCTGAAGGCTCAACTAATAATGGATAGAGATGATAAACGTGTTTGATATTTGGGTCTTCTTTCGGAACAATTAGTCCCCTGACTTCTACAAGTCTTTTGTTATAATAATAAGCGATTTCACGCCTTCTCTCGTTCATTTTGTCCAGTTTTTTCAACTGAACTAATCCAATTGCAGCTTGTATGTCGGTCATATTGTATTTCCATCCGGCACATTTGACTTCGTAATACCAAGAATCCTTTTTTGCATATCTTTTCCAAGCATCGCTATCCATGCCATGTAAACGAAGGATTCTCAATTTTTCTGCAAGTTCATCATCATTTGTGGTAATCATGCCACCTTCACCAGTTGTAAGATTCTTGGTGGCGTAAAATGAGAAACAAGTTGTATTGCCAATGGTGCCTATTTTCTTGCCTTTATATTCTGAACCAATCGCATGAGCTGCATCTTCAATTACATATAAACCTTGCTTCCTTGCAATTTGCATTAATTTACCCATCTCGCAAGGTTGTCCGGCGTAATGAACAGGAATAATAGCCTTGGTTTTATTAGTTATTTTTTCCTCTATAAGAGTAGGGTCAATGTTGAAGTTTTCTTTATTAATGTCCACGAGTACTGGTTTTGCACCAGTATGGATTATGGTATTTATGGTTGAGCAAAAGGTTAAAGGAGAGGTTAAGACCTCGTCGTTTGGACCGATATCTAAAGCAACAAGGGAAAGATGTAAAGCTGCGGTGCAAGAACTGACTGCTATCGCGTTCCTACAACCAATGTATTCACAGATTTCTTCTTCAAATTGCTTTGTTTTTGGACCTATTGTAAGCCAACCAGATTTGAGTACTTTAACCACCGCACGTATTTCATCGCGTCCCATTGTTGGCACGTTAAAAGGAATGAACCCCCGCTCAATCATACCTCTTACACCTACATTCTACCCGGGTTTTTCCCATTCTTGGTATCTAAAATTCTTGAACCACTCAATGAATTCTCTCAAACCATCTTGTAGAGTGTATTTTGGTGTAAACCCAAGCAATTTTCTTGCTTTAGCGATGTCAGCGCAAAGTCGATTTATTTCGCCTGGTCTTTCAGCTACATGAACAGGTGTTAACTTCCCCTTTTTTCCGCATAGTTCTATTATCAATTTAGCCAAATCAAGTATGGCTATTTCTTTCCCTGTTCCAAAGTTGATTGCTTCTCCACTTATATTTTTGTTAGCATTTAAGACAGAATCAAACGCTACAATAGCGTCGTTAACATACATGTAATCTCTGGTTTGTTTCCCTGACCCATATATTACTGGTGGAAAATCGCTTAAGACCCTCTTTGTGAAAATTGAAACTACTCCGCCATATCCGGTATCTTTTTGTTTAGGACCATAGACATTGAAGCATCGCACGATTCGAACATCTAAACCGTACGTCTTGTTATATGCAAAACACATTCGATCAGCAGCGATTTTGCTGGCGCCGTAAGGGTGTGGCGCATTCAATGGATGTTCTTCGTTCATGGGAGTATATTGAGCGCTGCCATAAACTTCGCTGGTTGAAGCATGAATTATTTTGTCGATGTCACACCTTCTGGCCAATTCCAAAACGTTTAGTGTCCCAAGCACATTGATTTCATATGTTAGCGTTGGTTCAACGATGGACCTATCCACATGGATCTGTGCTGCAAGGTGAATAATTGCATTAACGTCTCTCCCGTTCTTTTCCAGAAAATCAAAATCTCTTACATCTCCCGTAATGAGTTTAAACCTTCTATTGGATAGCAACTCCCTTACATTGTTCAAATTTCCGTTAATGAAATTGTCTATTGCAATCACTGTATGCCCTTCTTTAACATATTTCTCAGAGAGATGGCTTCCCAAGAAGCCACACCCGCCAGTAATTATTATTTTCATTTGGGGCGCACCTTTAATTTGGGTCCTGTGACAGATACACCAATTGTTTCAACCGAACGTTATAGTTTGTCCTAACATGGCTTCTGCGGTTTTCCATTATCAGCAAATTCTAAACAACTTCTTTGTATCTTTTCTCAATGGTTTCCATTGCCTTTCGTTCATCACAGTTCTGTTTTACCCATTTAATTGCATTATTTTTCATCCCTTCCCTCAGGTCATCATCTTTCAAGAGTCTAAGTACAGTTCTGGCGAGTTCATGGGGGTCCTTTTCTTGGAAGAAAAATCCGTTGTATCCTTCCTTGATGTTCACACTTGTGTCGCCGACATTGGTGGTAACTACTGGAACGCCACATGCCATTGCTTCAAGCATGGTGTATGATACACCGTCGCCCAATGGACATTGGACGTATACGTCAGAGATCGCGAACACTTTGGCTAATTCTTCTCGAGATAAAAATCCAGTAAACACCGTTGTCTTCTGCACGCCTAGTTCACTTGCAAGTCTGATCAGATCATACCTCAATGGTCCATCGGCACCAACAATGACCTTTACGTTTTTCATTTCTTTGAGCAATAATGGTACCGACTTTATTATAGTATCTATGGAGTAAATGGGGTCTAGTGTTCGCATGCTTACTACGACTCTATCTTTCTCTCCAATATCATATTTCTCTCTAACTTCTGAGCAGTCGATGTTTTCATTAAAAAGACTGAGATTTACTCCCCAATTTTGTACAATTATTCTATCCGGATGTGCACTTGAGTTTTTAACAATCTCCGCTTGCCTATTCGTCTCAACATGAACGAGATCAGCATTTTTAAGAGCCCGTTTTGTAATGGTTGGTATCTTTTCGCTCTTAGAACTCCTCGGTTGGTAGGAGTTGGTCGAGTGTCCTCCTACTAAATCTGATCCCCACGTAGAAATTACGTATGGATGATGTTCGGCAAAAAGAGCGTAGGTACCATATGTAAGAGCGTAGTGGGCGTGAAGTATGTCGGCCTCAAATTTGTCTATTACTTCTTTGATGTTTTTGCCCAAGATCGAACAACCTAAGTGATTGAAAAGATGAGAGAAAGAAAAATCGGAAGCCATAAATCCTTTAAGCAGAATTCTTGGATGCCTTATAGCGAACTTGGGTAAGTAGGTACTTCTAATTTCCCTCAAAGGATATACGTGGATACTTGGAGGATAAACTTCATTTTTTATTATAAACTCGGTATGCTCCCTTTTCGATGCAACTGCAGTTTGATGCCCTTTGGATTTAAATGTTGTAGCCCATCGTAATGTGTGAATACTGTTTGCAGGACCAGCGTACAAAATTCTCAATTCGTCACTTCACTGATTTATGTATTAGAATCTCATTTACGTTGACGGGGAACGTGATAACGAGGAAACCTCCTTTCAGGTAGCATTCCTCAGTGTCTAACCTTATAAGGTCGCCATCGAAATAAACAGCCTCGACAGACGCACCTGTTGTTAGTTTAACCTTGGCTGTGATACAAGGAATATTAAATCTGCTATAATCCATAGCGCTATGTACTTTAATTCTAATTTGTTCGTTCTTCTGTTCCGCAATTAGTTTTGTTTTCTCCCTCGCCTCGCAGTAACGGGCTATCTCTCCCATGGTAGCAATCCATAAATCCCTGGTTTTCCTCTTTTCACAAGCGTATTCTAAAACGGGGATAAGAATCTTCTTTATTATACTTTCATTCAGTTCAGAGGGGTGAAAATAAACATGGAAAACACCAGTGTTTCTTACGGCATCATCTATTAACTGCTTACATTTGCGAACATAATCCACATGAGGAAGAGGGTTGAATAAAAGACTTTGGTGAATGTCCCAAAGTCCCTCGTTAGTTTTTTTGGGATACTGTATTTTTGGTGCGCCGTAATACCCTCTGAACGCTATTATGCCCATCCGATTAAGAACGTCAAAGTGCCCTTCAAAGTTGTATGGAAATGTTATGGATCTCGGCTTTAACCTATAACTTCTCATGACTTTTATGCATTCTTGCAACTCCTTCAATGCAAGGTCGTGAAGACAGCTTGTGCTCGAAAAATCAATGTGACTGAAGGAATGGGTCCCTATTTCATGTTTTACTTCGCTTCCTAGTATTTTGTGAATTAGGTCTGGAGCGTACCATAATGGATTCTCTTCCACATTGGTACAAGGATCATGTTGATACCAGTCTCCCCTTTCCCATTTTGCGTATTCGTTCTCGAAATAGCACAGTGGTCTTGGCATATTTGGGTGAGGCAAACCATTTCTTGGATCTCTCTCACAACATTCGAGAAATAAATGACCGACGGTAGCAAAGGTTATAGGAATGTTATGTTGATCAAAAACTCTGAGGATAACGGGAAGGTTTTCTCTATCTTTTTTTGCCATGCTTAATCTTGGGTAGGGTTTGCTATATCTCCACGACCAGGCTAGTTCAAGATCTGCAGAAAAGCAGAGAGCTCCTTTTGCATCATACTTGAATGGCACAACCTCTGCAAATCCGAATGTCTTGGAAATCGGCTTGGCTTTGTAGAGGACTGCAAGCAAGAATCTGCGTCGGTTCTTCGTTGCAAAGAAACGGTAGAGCAAGGATTGAGTAAAAGAATTGCGGAATCTATCGAAAAATCTACCTATAGCAGTCACCTATTGAGAACCAAAGTAAAAAATGTAAAGGATCAACTTTTTCGCCTGAGCTTGAGATTATGCGGTAGGAAGATAAGCAATGACGGCATCATTGTCATACAATCGATTAAAATTGACATTCTCAAAAAGTTCACCTATTTGCGATTTCAATTCCACGTTGTAGCCCATGATTCCGAATCCTTCCCGAGGGAAAACGACTCTGATAAATCCTTCCCTGAACAAAGCTTTTCTGATAGGAATTATATCTCCACCAAGTTCTTTACCTATGTATGCACTGTTCCAGCTGATAATAATACTAGGAAACCGTTCATCAATTGAGGCTCCGAAAAAATTGTAAACTTGCATAGATAGTAAGTCGCTAGATATTTTATGCTGAGATCCAAGATGTCCTACGATTGTTTTCGCTGCCTCTATCTCCGCTTGTGTACTCTGAACAAGGGGGCGATATTTTGTAGTTCTGCCGTAAGGAACCGATGTTGTGAGAAGAGAACCGAACATTAATAGCGACATCAAAATAACAATTAAGATTTGTCTTCGCTTTTCTTTAAGAGAGGATTTGATGAAGACTATGCCAATCGCGGCTGCTACAGAATTGAACATGGCTAGAAACACTTGCCATCTATCTGGCATGTATGTCGCCGTGCTTATGATCAAATCTCCATACGCAACTCCGAAAAGGGATCCAAGAATACATAAATAAGTAAATCTAGACAGGGTTTGCTCCTTCTTTGAGAGTAGATAGAAGACCCCGATAAACATTAAAATGGAGACAATAAACCAGCCGATTTCATTGAATGCAAATTCTATTGGTGGTTGTTCAATAACGTACCTTGGGGGGAGCTCAGTGATATAATAGACCGAAAACATATATTGAATAGAGTTAACAGTCTCCTTGAAGAAGCGAAAAGAAACATAAAGCCAATAACTAATGATCACTAAGAACACAAATGTCGGGAAAAAAACCGTCACTTTGTGCCTTGAATGTGACCCACGATCTGAGCATCTACTGTTTATAGCGATTTTGCTTCGCAGCAGTCTATAGAGTACTTGGCCGAAGAAGACAGAAATACATATAGTCAAGGCTACGATGGATGTTAGTGTGTGAGTAAACACAATAGGCAGTACGGTGAACAGAGCTAAACCCTTGAAAGACCGACTATGAAATAGAGAATAAAACAGAAGCAAAGCGAGTAAGGCAGTTAGGCTTAGGCCTAATGACATTGGAGTTGAGAGCGTTCCCCATAATGTAAGGTCGTTATTAATCGAAAGTAACAAAGCTGACAGTAACCCGGTATTTTCGTGTTTGAGTTTCTTGGCTATAAGGAAAATGAAAATAATTGTTAAGAGCTGAGGCAAGCCAACAGAAAGAACCATTGATGATTTGATGTCTAGACATGTTAGATTCATAACAATGGAAGTTAGAATGTGAGTAACAGGAAAATGCATGTAGAGAGGATGAAAAGGGACATAACCTACTCTTGTGATTTCCGATGCAAAACTAGCATGAAACCATGAGTCGTCACCCAATAACCCCGGATATTTTAATAAGGGACCCAAACGCAAGAGAATAGCAAGACAAAGGATTTCAACGAGAACGGCTAAGCTAAAAGTTTGATTTCTCTGGCTCAGAAAGAGGATTTGCAATATAATCACAATGATGCATCCGAGAGTGAGCAAGTAAAAAATTGTTTCAAAGGACTGAAACGCTAGCCAAAGTATATTCATCATGAAGAGTGCAATGAATACAGTTATTGAAGGAAGAAAAAGGGTACCTTTATGCAAAGTATTCAGGTCGTAAGAAAGATTTTCCCTTTTTCTAAAGCCTAAGTACAGTAAAGAACTAGCAACGAAAATTGACTCCATAAGGATCCATTGCACACTTCTAGCCCGCAATAGTGTAATTAGGATTCCAGAAGCTCCGAGTATACCTATAGCAGTGGCAATTAGTTGATCTGCGTCTAGATTTTTCATCGGCGCATCAAAGCTCTTCCTTTAACAACTTGTTTGTACACTTTGAGGTATTTTTGTGCTACATTATTCCATACAAAGTTGCCTGCGGTACTTAGGGCGTTCTTAACCATTTTCTCTGCTTTCTCTTTGTCATTTAGAAGATAGGTGATTCTCTCTGTTAATGTCTTTACATCATTAAATTTAACTATAAAGCCATTTTTTCCGTCTTCAATGATTTCTTTTACACCACACTCATTAGAAACAATCACTGGAACCCCACTTGCCATCGCTTCAAGTACAACAATACCAAAGGATTCTCCTCTACCAGGCAGAAGGAACATACTGGCCTCATTGTATAAATGCAAAATTTCCTCGTCTGTTAGGAGATCTAAACATCTTAAATGCTTATCTAATCCAAGTTTGTTGGTTAACCTTTGGAACTCCCGATAGTAATCCATTTTTTCTCCAACTACAACAAATTCGAAATCATCCTTAAGATTTGCCAACGACCTGAGAGCGAAATCCAAACCTTTTTCATATCTAATGCCTCCCACAAAGAGAATTATGTTGCCTTTCTTTTGTTCAGGGTAAGTTGGGAAAAATTTCTCTTCTACGCCATGATGGATAACTAGTATTTTTTCCTCGGGAACTCCGAAGTTATTGGAAATCTTTTTCTGAAGTTGTTTTGACGGTACGATAATTTTGTGACTTGTTTTTATCGCTAAAGTTTCTGAAAAAAGTGAAAAAAGTGAAAACATGAAAGTTCTTAAGGAATGTATGGGGCGATTAATTGGCCGCGACGCTATATTAATTTCATCTCTAACTAAGCCGTGAATCATTAAGACAGAGTTTCGAGACACTAGGTTAAATAATGTGGAAAGAATATCGTTTGGCATCCCCGTTCCAAATACGTTAATGATGTCATAATTTGTTGTATAAATTTGTAAGTTCAATATTATTTTAAACAATAACATAAGGGATGACAATCTTACTATTTTTGCTGGATAGTTTGGGATTTTGGAGCCTTTGGTCCTTGTCAGAATAGTTACTTGGTGCCTCTTGCCAAGTTCTCTGCCAAGATTACACATGACTCTTTCAGGTCCGCCGTATATTAGATCTTTTTTTCGTGGAAAATCACTCACCAAAAGAATTCTCATTTTTATTACAAATCCGTTGGAATTTGATTTAAGACTTCTTCGTATTTTTCTAAGTTTTTATAACTATGCTTGCTTTTCACTGTTTTAAACGCGTTTTTTGCAATTTCTTTCGCCATTTTTGGGTTGTTTAAAACATTCAATAGATTAGAGGTTAGGGAGTCTACTGTTGGTGACGTAAGTACTGCGTTGTAGCGATCTATTAAAATCTCTGACGTGCCTGCCACGTTTGTCGCTACTATTGGCTTTTCAGTACACATAGCTTCCACTAAAGCCCACTCATAGTTTTTATAAGGTGAAGGAAAAACGAAAATGTCGGGAATTGATAGGTATCTATGGACTACTGTATGAGATATTGCCCCTAAGAAGACAACTTTATCTTGAAGATGAAGTTTCGAACATGTTTCTTTCAGTTCTTGTGTTATGGATGGCGGTCCTCCACCAATAAAGACTAGCTTAATATTATCCGCTTTTTTAGTCAAGGAGTTAAACGCTTTTAGGAGTAGGAAGGGGCCTTTTTGTGGATCTAGCCGTCCAAAGTATCCTAAGATGATGTCGTCAGCTTTCAGTTCCTTTACCGAAGCCCTTAGATCGTCTTTACTTTTTTCATTGATGGTCTCGGTATCCACCCAGAATGGGATAACCACTATTTTCTTCTCATCGATACCACTATTAACTGCTAACGTTTTAATGTGTTCATATTTCGCAATAATTTTGGAAAATTTCCTTAACTCAAGCGTCCTCGTCATTTTCCATAGACCATAGTTTCTAGCACCACAGCATTTTGCACAATTCTTTAAGGAAGCGATACAGCGAAGTCTAGCTTGAACATGAGATGATGGAAACGGGCATGATAAATCAAAAAAATGCAAAGAGCGAATGATTTTTCTCTTGGCATCTAAGGGGACAGCTAGAAGACCATTATGGACATCGAAGACATCTATTGTTCCGTTTTTTTCTATTTCTTGAATTTTCTTTTTCAGCTGGACCATCCAAAAAAGAGGTTTCACTGGAAATATATCGTGCACATTGATGCCCTTGTTAATTGTTTCAGCCGCTTGAAGGAGTACGTTTTTTGGGATTGCGCTTTGTCTTATCACTATTACATCTACATCATAGTTCCTTTCTAGAAGATATTTCACCAAAGTATAATTATGGGTTTCACTTCCTCCAATGCCTGGTGGAAAATCATAACATATCTGACAGATTTTCATATCGGTCAACTGAGAACCATCAGATTCTATCGTCTAGCATATTCGATTATGGACATTTGCCATTCTTTTTGACTGCTATTGTATAGAAAGTATATAGGAAAATCACGCTTACATGTCGGTTTTTCAAACCACTAGTATGGACAACATGAAACCCACTTTGGCGAAGCCATTTGAGTAGTTGAAGAGAAGTGTAAGCGTGATCAATAGGTTGACTAGTTTTAACTTCATCTTCGTAGGGTAGCAGAAAACTAAAACGGGGTCTTATGCTTCGTGGAAATTTTCTGATGATAAAGTAGAATGGATAAAATGGCAATGCGTTCGGCAATGTTATGAGCAAGAGGCCCATAGGTTTCAAAACTCTATGAATTTCTTGCAGTAGTCTCATCTGACCATTGACGTGTTCTATTACCTCAGTGCAAGTGACTATATCAAAAGAAGAATGCTTAAAAGGCAATTTTAATGCATCGCCACAAACAAGCATTGCTTTATCATGAATTTTCTGCTTAGTTCTTTTTATCAATTCCTCAGAAAAATCAATGCCACAGTATTCATTTTCGTCATTGCTCTCAAGGAATTGCGACAGTAAAAGACCATTTCCGCAGCCAACATCAAGTATATTCTGGAATTGAAGCCTCGTAAATTTACTTAAAATGCTAACAGCTTTTTCGTAGAAACTTCTAGGCATTGTGATGCGATTCGCGATCCTGTTATATTCTTTCTTAACCCACATGAGCTTTCTCTGGTTTCTCTTACATACTTATTATCACAAGTACAGCAGAAGGCTATGATTTTGTAGGCATTTTGTTACATACAAAAATAAATTGGTATGCCCAATTTAAAGGTAAAAACCACCAACATAATTTGAAAAATAGCCTTATTAAGAATCCTACTGGATTTTTATCTTGGAAAAAGTGTATCTCTTTTCTTAACCATTTATCTTGATAAACTTTTCTGATGACTAGACCTTTTTTTTCTAAGATTCTAGACCATCTGTTAAGATCAAATAGAAATTCATTTATTTGCCCCGTCCCTTTACTTTTGCGGAATTTCCACCCGAGAAAATTTGCATTTGGAACCATAACGCAAATAACCGCGTCGTTTCTAGACACTCTTACTATATCTTTAACACCCTCATTGACATCCCAAAAATGTTCTAAGGATCCCAAACAAGTTACGTAATCAAAACAAGCATCGCAAAAAGGCAATTTCTCACCATCGGCAACAATCAGTTCTGAGTTTTTTGCAATAGTTTTTGAAATATCCACTGCTTCTTTTGAAATATCTATTCCGTAAGTAAAAAGTCCTTTTAGTTCAGCAGTTTTAAGTAAATAGCCAGTTCCACAACCGATGTCTAATATTTTCTTTCTTTTTTCCATATTCAAATATTTGTCCATTAATCGGTATGCTTCAAATGGTCTCCATGTTTTTTCTTTTTCCTCTCTGTGAAGGCTATCATAATAGTCCTTTACATCTTTTTTAGTAAGTGCCACTTTCATCTTAACGATTTTCAAGAATAGTTAACTGGAATTTTGATATAATTGAATCAGCTTCTGAGCGTTATGCTTCCATAAATACTTTTCAAGGACTATCTTACGTCCTTGTGCGCCCATTTTATTCATCAACTGTCGATCATTTAATATCTTGACTAACAATTTAGAAATAGCCTCATCGTCTAATGGGTTAACCAAGAACCCAGTAACTCCATCAATTATCACTTCTTGAGCTGCTGTTGTTATACTACCTATGATCGGCTTGCTGCAAGCCGATGCTTCAAGATACGTAATACCAAACCCTTCCTGAGTACTCGGCATGATGAAAACATCGCACGAGTAATAGTACTCACGTAGTTTTTCATTATCTACCTGCCCCACGAACTGCACATTGTCTGATACACCAACGAACTTTACAATCCTTTTTAACTCATACGAAGTTGGCCCGTTTCCAACAATTACGTAAATAGTATTTGGTATATTTTGAAGAACCGTTGGTAGCGCTCTTATTACACTTTGATGATTCTTACGTTTTATCAGATGTCCGACAGTGAGAATCATCTTTTCACCTCTGCTTTTTGTAAAAGGAAGCGCATGGGGGCTCACGTTTTTAGGTCTTTTTAGTTTTGCAATATCCACTCCATTCGGAATAACTGTAACCTTCTGCGAATTAATTCCTAAAGCTTCGCTGCATTTCCTTCGTATGTAATCGCTTGCCACTATAATCTTGTTTGCCGCTTTTAAGGTTGTATATACAAAGCATTTCAACGTCCGATTTTGCATAGCACCGTACGAAATGTCTGCACCGTGCACAGTGACAATAAATGGTTTCATCAGAACCTTTGAAACAACAGTTCCCGCAAGTCCAGCGATATCTGCAAAATGAGAATGAACAATATCGATTTTTGCTTTCCGACAAATTTGCAATGCTTTGAAAAGCACTTTGATGCTGAAGATTAACCCAATTAACCTATCCATATTGCTCATAAGTGTTATTCGATGAATATGGACTCCATCTTTTACTTCTTCTGAGGGGTCACATCTGTCTCCATACGTTATCACATGAACTTCTTGCAATTGCTTAACCAGTTCCTTTGCCTGCTCATGAATAAATATGCAGTTGACTGGATTCGACGGGCTGGGATAACCTAATGAAACTATAAGAACATTCAATTACTTACCCATCTGACAAACAAGCATCATACAATTCTACATATTGCTTAGCAACTTTTGACCAATCGTAGTTCAACGAGTCACGACGATTATTACGTGCCATAGCATTCCTGAGATTCTGATCATCAGCAAGAATTCTAATGGCCTCATAAAGTTGATTTGCCCTCGAGGGGATCAGAAAACCGTTTCTTCCATCCTTTATTATTTCTTCTCCACAAATGTTCGTAGTTACGATAGGTATGCCTGCTGCAAGGGCTTCAAAAAGAACAACTGGAGAGGCATCGTACCTGGACGGCAAAACAAAGATGTCACTTCCCTTGTAAATATGGGGCATAACATCTGAAGAAACTTGACCCCAAAAGCGAATCCGTTTTGATAGCTTTAACCTGCGCGCTAACTGAAAATAACGTTGGTTTGCCCTTCCTGAACCTACTAAATGTAAAAATGACTTCTTATTCTCCCTCTGTAATGATTTGAATGCTTTTAACAAGATATCTATGCCTTTATGATGTTCAAGATGACCAACAAATAGAATAGAGGGTAATCCTTCAAGTTCCATGGGCGAAGCTTTGGCAAATCTCTCAGTGTCTACTCCATTAGTGATTCGAACCAGCTTACCTTTGCTTACAGAGAGTTTTCTTAGTTCTTCTAGAATGCGTTTAGAAGGTGCGGTTATCTTTCTCCAAGACCGGATGGTAATCTTCATCCAATTTTGAAAATACGACCGCATCAGAAAATTGTCGAAGTAACAGTTTATTGACTGCCGAATAAAATGGTGCGTGTAAACTAGCGTGGGACTTCTTCTATTCCTTATTTTAAGAAAGAGGGGCAAGTCGTATCCAAAAGGATACTTATGATAGTGTAATACATCAAATGTTCTCAGTAGTTTACTCTGCCTCGAATATTCGGCATATTTTGATAAGGAGTTATTGCTTCGTATCAAAATGACTGGAATATTTTCATATATTTTTCGAGCTATGGCTAGGTCTTCGCTTCCGTATCTCGCAAGAAGAGTGTAATCTACTCTATCTCTTGTACTATGCACAATGTTGTAAATAACGTTGGAAATGCCCCCGCCCCTTTCAATTGAAAGAGAATCGTAAATCATGCATACTTTCATAAGAATTGTCTTCTTTTTCATCAGTCTTGACTTTTTACTTCTTCTTCCAAAACTTTTAATACTTCCTTACTGACGTTGAGCCATGAATGCTTCTTGGATTCCCTGAATGCATTTTCAGCAATTTTGTTTCTTAAATCCTCATCACTTAAAAGAAGCAGAATTGCCTCAGCAATAGCTTTACTATTCTTGGGTTCCACAATTACTGCCGTCTCAAGATGTCTTAGGGCATCTGTGAAGCCTGGAGTGGTTATAACTGACTTGGAGCAAGCCATATATTCGAAGATTTTGAGTGGCGAACCACCTCTATTAATTCTTGGACAAACACAAATGTCTGAAGCATTAATGTACAAAGGTATTCGATGATAAGGCACCCTTCCAGTAAATACGATGTTCTCAGCTATTTCTAACCGCTCAGCTAATGCAATTAAATCCTTTATGCTTGGTTTGAACTCGAAACCCTTCGGCTCTTTGAAGTATCCCACTATAATCAACTTTGCACAGGGCAAATGTTCTATTACTGAGGGCATTGCCTCTATCAAATATTCTAAGCCTTGCCAAGGCTTAAACACCCCAACAAAGCATATCAAAGAACAGCTGCCCGTGTTCAATTCCTTACGGCATTCATTTCTATCCATTGGTTTGAATAGATCAGTGTTTACGCCATTGTTAATAACAACAACTTTTTTCTCATCTAAACCTCGAGAAACGTAGTATTCTTTAATCCCCTGGCTCACCGCTACAATTTTATCCACTTTTTCAAATTGTTCCATTTCCAGTTTAAGCCTCTTCTCTACAAGTGATTTCTCATAGCCATACATTTCCATATCTTTAGGCGGAATTCCGTTAAGTTCCAAAACCGTTGGAATGCCCCTCTTTTGACCTATAAGGCAGCCAAGGTTTAGATCGTTATCCCTTTCATATATTACGTCAATATCTTCTTTTTCTATTATCTTAGAAATCAAGAAGCGTAAATGCAGTCTTTGAATCCAAGATGACGCAAGCGCAAGAAATCTTTTTTTGACAAACGGAAATGGATAGTAAAGAAATATATTTTGACCCATTTCGCCATTAGGCTCATCCAGAGCAATTAGATGCACCTTATTTCCAATCTTCGCCAGATTCTTAGTTAGTTCTAATACATGTACGGCTTTTCCAGAGGCGAATGAAAGACGTTCTCTAGTTGAGAAAAGTATGTTCATTTTTTTGGATATTCCAAGCGAGTTACATCAATAATAACAGTTTTTCCTCAAGAACAATATTATTGACTTGTCTTATCGGCAACCACAACTATAGTGTTACAAAGATTTTTGAAAATCCTTGAGAGAAAGGGATCTATTCTTGATGGAACTAAACCTGCTCCAAACTCTTGTTCTATACTGAACCCTAGGGAGATAAGAAAATCTCTTAGACTTTCAAAAGTGAAAAAACGAACATGCAAGCTCTGTTGCGGATATGTTACGCCAAGGTGCTCCCCAAAAAGCCCAAATGGACTAATTGCAGTTCCTTTTCCGAGTAGAATACTCAGTCTGTTTGCAACGCAGACTAAATTTGGAGTAGAAAGAATCAGTTTCCCTCCGAGTCTTAACACTCTACGACATTCCAAAATAAAGTCGCGAGTCTTTAGAATATGCTCTATTAGCTCTGTACATAATATAATGTCGAACTCATGATCTAGAAACGGAAGACATCTTGCATCTCCTAACACGAGTAGTTTATATCCCTTATCAAGAGCGGTTCCTTTACAGGACCCTAGAAGCATTCTTTGTGGACAACTGTCCAAGCCAACAACACAATTTTCTTCCGAAACATAGCCAGTATAGGGGCCCTCTCCACAACCCACATCCAAAATCTTATTTCCTTTGCCCGCTGCGGCTCTTATCAACTTTTCAATAGCATACTTGGGAATCGTATCCGTTTTTTTCCCAAACCGCATCTCCATTTTTGACAGTTCATTCTTGAGATCGAGTTGACATATTGTTCTTCCATCCCTTTCGCACTCACACTTTCCTGACGAAGTGATTTGGAGAAAATCGATAACCCCTATATCACGAAACTTATAGTGCGGATATTCTTGTTTGCAGTTCACGCAGAAATACGCGTCGCCCTTTGAAAGCAGTGGAGAACGACAAAATGGACAGACTAGATTAGAAGGACATTCCTGCTGCGATTGAGATTTGTTGTCTACATATTGACGGGGCATGTTCTTAGATTTTCACCATCGAATTTCCAGTGAAAAGGGACTGTTCCCTTTTATCAATTAGCGTCAGCATATCTCAACATTTCTTTGTTTCAGTTACTTATGTTAATAGACTTGTAACAAGCGCACGAGTTATTGAACTAATTCACTATAAACGTTCAAGATTCTTTTTGTATATGCGTTCAACGAAAACCGCTGAGACACAAATTCTCTTGCATTCTTTCCCATTGAATGTCGCATTTTCTCGTCATTTAGGAGTAGTGAAATTCTGCCCGCTAATTCTTGGAGATCCCCTAATGCGACCAGAAAGCCCGTTTTTTCATGAACCATAACTTCCCTTGTTCCAGCGATGTTGCTAGCAATCACAGGGCACTCACAAGATTGAGCTTCCAACAGGACATTCCCCATGTTCTCCCACACAGAAGGCAACACTAATAGATCAGCAGAGGAATAAACTTTTGGAAGCTGTTTGTAGGGAACCGGTCCGTAAAAGACAACTTTATCGCTTATTCTCAGAGTTCTTGCTAGCAATTTGAGTTCTTTTAAGTAACTTGGATCCTCAGGCGATCCAACAATCATTAATTTCGCCTCATCGTGATTTTCCGCGACCACGCAAAAGGCTCGAATGAGAAAATCTATCCCCTTTATTCTATTAATTCTTCCAACATAAAGAATAATTTGGCTATCGGTTTCGAAGAAATTGGCTTGCTTTTTCTTAAAGAGGCCAACATCCACTCTACCATAAATAATTCTAATTTTTTCTTCCGGAACTCCAAAATTCATGAGGTCCTTTTTCTCAGACTCTGTTTCGGCCAGAACCATATCTGCTGATCGGAGAGGGGCCCTGAAGGTTAAGATATCTTGAAGTATCTTAAAGAATTTGTCTCCAAAACTATAAACATAAGGAACAGAACCATAAGTGCTTAAGACCAACGGAAGCATCTTAGATTTTCTAAGACAGATAGCAGCTATTGTTTCAAAGCCTCTACAGTCATGAGAATGTAAAATGTCACCATCTATTTTTTTAATATATCTTAGCAACTTAGGACTAAATCTAAATTTCTTTAACTTTATAATTGCGGGAAATCGCTTTATAACAATTCCATCCGTTACTTTTTCTTCACAAAACAAATTTTTCTGGTTCGAATAAGTAGTATATATTGTCACCTCATTTCCAAGACTAACTAGTTCCTTCGAAACACCAAGTACGTTTTGTCGTATAGAACTGTATGGATTTAAAACGGCTACAAATTGATTAAGCTTGATTCTCATTTTTCTTTATCTAAGGTATTCAAGGTTCAGCTATCGCGCGCATCTTAGGGAGCTCTTAAGAAATGTAAAGAGATTTGTCGCGCTGCCGACGATCAACCCTAAGCCCCAAGCGAAACTTCTCGCAACCATAAGAGCGAGGGATTTGAAGAAGAAGCCAACTTTACCGCTTTTAGATGCCACCTTTACTGAGAAGGGTAGGTTTAGCATGACTCCTAACAAAAGTATAAAAATCCAAGGATTTAGAAAGACGGCAAAAGATGGAATCAGAGGCGTTAGCATAAGAATGGCTGAAGTTAAGATGAGTAAAGCGAACAACGGCGGCTGGATCTTCATTTCCAATGTGACAAAGTCGTCTTTCAAAGCTGCGGTTTTCGTATGTGTGAGAAGAACCCGGGTGAAAGCCCTTGCGTCACGATGCCGCTTGCGGATGAAATCCTTCCAGCCCTTTTCCGGAACATGATATACAACGGCGTTAGGCTCGTACTTTATCCTGTAACCCATACCGCAGATTTTATAGCTGACCTCGGTATCCTCGGCGTGAAACCATCGGGGATTAAAGCCTCCGATCTTCAAGAGTAACTCCTTACGAAAAGCGCAGTTGGGGCCGTTGGCGAGGCGCGTGTATTCTCCTCTTCTTTCGTTCCTCGTCTCGATGTCTAGACTACGCACCCAACTTGTGCAATGATTATCACGGAGGAAAATAGTTCTACCCGTTACTGCCCCAATTCGTGAACCCTTAAAGTCCTTAACCAGCTCGCTAAGCCAGTTTTTGTTGACAACCGTGTCGCTGTCAGTGTAGGCGATGATCTCGCCTTTTGCTTTTATTAGTCCGTTATTCCTCGCTGCGGACGCTCCCTGATTCTCTTGGTCCACTAGGATTACCGGATACTTCCGTACAATTTCCCTCGTATTGTCAGTAGAACCGTCATTCACTATGATTACTTCGTAATCGGGATAGTTGAGATCCAAAAGTGATCTGATAAGAGGCTCTATCGTCGCTTCAGCGTTGTAAGCTGCTACTATGACGGACACGCTTGGTTCCTTCAAGGAGGACATCATGGTGTAAGATCCGGATAATCTAAGTTTGGAGGCCTAAAATTCATTCGAAAACCTATCTCAATATAAGATAATTATTGATGGCAAGCCCGTCTAATTGTGAGTTTTCGAAGGTCCATAATGCTTGTTCAGGAGTACAAACGATTGGGTCACCATGAAGATTAAACGATGTATTTAGTAGCCCACCTGCTCCTGTGTGCTCCTGAAACGTCTCTAAGACCTCCTTAAACCCTTCATTCCATTCATCATTTAGTGTTTGAGGCCTGCAGGTTTGATCAAGCGGATGCAATGCAGCAACTATTTCGTCTCGTTTCTCTGTGGTGTCAAAGGCTAGTATCATATAAGGCGTGGGCCTAGGGCTCACAAGATATTCATGCATTCTATCTTCAAGTATCGTTGGTGCGAAGGGCATCCAAAAGTCCCGATGTTTTATGGCGAAGTTAATTCTTCGGATAACTTTTAGATCCCTAGCATCAGCCAGTATGGATCTGTTCCCTAGGGCTCTCGGTCCCCACTCAAGCCTTCCATCGAATCTAGCGACAATTTTATCTTTAGCCACCAGTTCACCAATTACCGCGTCAACTTCATCGTAGTAATCTGCCTTCTTAATCCAACCAGTCTTTTTCAAGACCTCTTCTATTTCCTCATCCTCGTAGGCAGGACCATAGTAAAGGTCTGATAACGGCTCCTTTTCCGGCTTTATTCCCTCACGAAGACAGTATTCATAATAGGCCTGAAGAGCAGCCCCCACAGGCGTCCCATCATCACCAGCCGCCGGATAGAAAAAGGCACCCTCCACATCAGGAATTTCAACTATCCGCTTGTTAGCTTTAACATTAAGGAACAAACCACCAGCACAAGCGATTCTATGAATATCCGTTTCTTCAATAGCATTATGGATCCACCGGGTTATGAGCTCCTCAAACCACAGCTGAGTCGCGGCCGCAATGTTATCAAATCGTTGTCCAGCAAGTAGCCCCCTGAGCTTAGTTTGCACAGATCCACAATAGGCACCTATCGTGTTTTGAAATTCCAATGGATTTCTCGGGTTTAACCGTATAATCTTCTTTACTTGCTCCATGCAATATTCAGGTTTTCCGTAGGGCGCTAATCCCATCACCTTATATTCATGATCCCACGGTTTAAGCCCGAGATAGCGTGTTATCTCACTATAAAACACATTTCCCACCGAATCATAATAGATCGATTCCGCCAAACGTTTAATTTCCCCATTCTCACCGATGTTCACCGCGCTGCTTACGCCATCACCAGCCCCGTCAGCCGTGAACACTAACATCGGCTCGTCGTAAGACCAGGGACATGAACGATATGCGGATGCCGCATGCGCCAAGTGATGCTCAACAAAAACCACTTCCTTATCCGCTATCCCAAGCCCCTCAAAAATTTTCTTAAGCTGCTTCACGTCACGGAATTTATGCAATATTTTCACGTACAATTTCGCAAAGGTATGACTAGCGAGAAGCGGGCTTAACTTTTCAAAAAGTTTAACCCTGAGCGGATATTCCTTGGTAGGCGCATACACACGGTTTAAACTTACGATCGCAATTAAATCGACCTCAGATGGGGGTATTCCCGCTATTTTAAAGACCTCGCGAATTGAAATTTCGGGGATTCCAGCAAAGTGTTTTATGTTTCTCGGCCTTTCCTCTTGAAGCGCAGCGAGGACCTTCCCGTCTTGAATAAGGGCCGCCCCAGCATCGTGTCCATCATTGATGCCCAATATGGTCACTTTGTTTTTTGGCATATCTTCTCCACAAACCTCACTTATTGCCTAGCTGTTTTCTGCTTCAACCTCGTTATCGCGTACAGCATAAGCGACGTTATGAACAGTATCGTCCCCATGAATAGTGCCCCTAATGCTACCAACGCAATTGGTATGCTGAAATACCTCGTCACGTTAAAGTACCACAGCAAGTACACCCCAGTCCCTATCCCCAACATAGTCAGCATGGCCCCAGGCACTCCCAATAGTAGCAGCGGCCTCTCCTCAACAATCAGCCTCAAAGCCATTCCAATAAGCTCGGCTCCATGCCTCACCGAATTCCTCTTCGAAGTCTTCTCCAAGCCTTTGTACCTTATACGTATGGGAACCTCCACCACCCTCAAACCATTCCTCACCGCCACCGCCAACTGCTCCGTTTCTACACCATAACCCTCAGCCTCACACTGCTGCATGAGATCCAAGACCTTAGCTGAATACGCTCTAAAGCCACTTTGAGTATCCCCGATGACCACCTTTGTACCTTTTCTACTTACCGAATTAACCAATTTCAGTCCCAGCCTGCGGTAAAAAGGAGCATCGGTCTCAGAGCCTTCCACATACCTAGAACCTATAACCATGTCAGC
>Ga0315314_1001350_pt1 | contig 22394 bp, 12 predicted proteins | sample TDP9_MG_FD_203631 | JGI IMG/M metagenome (GOLD analysis project Ga0315314, IMG submission 203631) | Freshwater sediment microbial communities from Lake Towuti, South Sulawesi, Indonesia - TDP9 | ecosystem: Environmental > Aquatic > Freshwater > Lake > Sediment | place: Indonesia: South Sulawesi... | reverse complement strand
CCGCCGCTTCCTTACGAAATGCTTCTAATATGAAGGGCGGCGGAGGAAGGTCAGGGTCACCTATGCTTAGGGAAATGAAGTCTATCCCATGCTTCTTCTTTTCATTTATGAGCTTCTCCATTTCGGCGAACACGTAGGGCGGAAGCCTCTTAACCCTCTCAGCCAAGTCAACTTTCATCCATTCTTCCCTCTTAGAATAATTCACCTTCAAAGACTTTCTCAGCGGGTCCAGTCATGAAAATATTTCCCGAATATTCAATTTGTAAATCTCCGCCAAGCAAGTGCACCGTCGCCTTATTGCCAACCTTCTTGAGCAAGTTTCCTGCTACCACACTGGCGCAGGCTCCTGTGCCGCAGGCTAGAGTTTCACCACAGCCCCTTTCCCAAACCCGCACGCTCAGTTCTTCTTCATTCAAAACTTGCGCAAATTCCACATTAACCCTTTCAGGAAAAAGCTGATGCCTTTCAATTTTTGGACCAATTTCCTCCACGGGAAATTTCTTTACGTCATCCACAAAAATAACGCAGTGGGGATTCCCAACCGAAAGGCACGTAACCTTAAACTTTTCTCCATCGACCGCTAGGTCCTCGTTTATGCACGTGTCCCTTCCAAGCATGGGAATGCCGCCTCTTTCTAGAATTGGCGAACCCATGTCCACCTTCACCTCCTTCACTTCTCCATTGCTTATGGTGAGCCAAAACCTTTTTATTCCAGCCAAAGTCTCTATTCTCAACTCGCTTTTCTTTACAATGTTGTTTTCGTAGCAGTATTTTGCGAAACATCGAATGCCGTTGCCGCACATTTCGGCTTCGCTGCCGTCAGCGTTAAAAATCCGCATTTTCGCGTCCGCTATTCTCGAATTGTATACGAGGAGTAAGCCGTCTGCTCCCACTGAAAACCTTCTTTCGCACAGTTTTCGAGCCAGTCCGCTCAGTTCATCCTCGCCTATTGCGTTGTCTCGGTTATCAATAACAATGTAATCGTTTCCTAAACCGTGCATTTTCCAAAACTTCATTCACTGCCACTCCGCAAGTTTTTGACCCTCAGCCAAATCGTCTAGGTTTTCCCTTTCTCGAATCAAGGCGTATTTTCCATTTTTGACTAAGACTTCGGCGGCTCTAGGTCTCGAATTGTATTGGGAACTCATGGAATATCCATAGGCTCCAGCGTTTAATACGGCAAGCAAATCTCCTTCCTGGACCTTTGGCAGTTTTCTGTCTTTGGCTAGGACATCGCCAGATTCGCAGATTGGACCAGCCACATCATAGGTTGCCTCTTCTGGAAGATTCAGCTTGTTCGCGATTAGCATAGGATGATAGGAGCCGTACATGGCAGGCCTTATCAGCGTGTTGAAGCCAGCGTCCACTCCAACGAATTTTTTGAAGGGCGTAACCTTCAAGGTGTTCACGGTTGTTAGGAGAATCCCTGCGTCACAGACGATGTAGCGACCTGGCTCAACACAAAAAATGGGCTCCCCTAAGCCGTACTCCCTAATTTTACGCCGAAACAAACCGAGGACTTCGTCAGAAAATATGTTAAGGTCTAATTCCTTCTCCTCCGGCTTGTAGGGAACCCCAATTCCGCCACCAATGTCAACGAACTCAAAATCCACGCCGGTTCGGTCGTGAACTTTCTTGGCAATATCCAAAAGCCTCTCAGTGGCTAGAACAAAGGGCTTAACGGTTAGGATGCCGGACCCAATGTGCATGTGTATGCCAAACCTTTTTACGCTCGCCTTTCTGGCTGTTTCATAAGCCTTAACTGCGTCGTTTTCCCACAATCCGAACTTTGAGTTTCTGCCAGCTGTTATGCAGTGTTCATGGTGTCCTGCTCCAATTTCGGGATTTACCCTCATTGACAAGAGATTGGGCGTGGACATTTCGAGGAGTCTGTTCAATTGTGACACGGAATCCACATTTATCATTACCTTTGAGTTTAGCAGAAACTTCAGTTCATCGTTTCTTACACTTGTTCCAGTAAACAGGATTCTTTGTGGCGGAAAGCCCGCTTTTAGGGCTAGGAAAACCTCTCCTGAGCTTACGGCGTCTATGTATGCACCTTCGCCCTCCAAAATTTTTAGTACGGATAAGCTTGCGTTTGCCTTGGCGGCGTAATGGACCCTAATTTTCGAATAGTTTCTTTTTAAGGCGTTGTAAACGTTTCTGTAATTTTCCCTAATCCTTGCTTCGCTGATCACGTATAGCGGGGTGTCGAATTTCTCCGCTAGCTTTTTGGCTGAAACGCCATCAATATACAATTCGCCTTTTCTGTTTTCCAGCATCTTAGGTAACATCACTTTTCGTCCCACTCTTAATCCCGCCTAAATGTAAGCGGACTAGTTAGATATACTTCTTTGCAACCATAAGCTCAGCGCTTAGAATTCCGGCGCCCGCAGCGCCTCTGATCGTATTATGCCCTAAACACAAATATTTCATGGTTAGGATCGGGTCGCCTCTGACTCTGCCGACTGTTATGCTCATTCCTTTTCCCGCGTCTCTGTCGTATCTAGGCTGAGGCCTATTAATCTCCCTTCTCACAATTATGGGTTTTTCAGGCGCTGAGGGCAACTTTAACCTCTGGGGCTCACCTCCGAATTCTTCGAAGGCTTTCACGACTTCCTCCGGGCTGGGCTTGTCCTCTAATTCGACGAAAACAGCCTCTAGGTGTCCGTCCTTAACGTTCACTCGGTTACAAGTCACGCTAAGCGTTATGTTTGCGTTTTGCACCTTGGCGCCGTTGAATTCTCCCAAAATCTTTAAGGTTTCAGACCCGAGTTTCTCTTCCTCGCCGGAAATGAAGGGTACAACGTTGTCGATTATGTCTAGGGAGGCCACTCCAGGATAGCCAGCGCCACTTAAAGCCTGCATGGTTGAAACCATTACTTTTTTGAGGCCGAAAGCCATGAGGGGCTTTAGGGTTATCGCTAACTGTATTGTTGAGCAGTTTGGGTCCGTGGAAATGAAGCCTTCCCAACGCCTTTTCTTTTTCTGGATGGGAATTAGGGCTAAGTGGTCTGGGTTCACTTCAGGTATAAGAAGCGGAACATCCTCTTCTAGTCTATGGGCCTTAGCTTTGCTAACTACAGGATACTTCGCAGCGAATTCTTCCTCGGCGGATCCAGCTATTTCCCCTGGCAAAGCAGAGAAAATAAAGTCAACGTTGCCCGCTTTTTCCACTGATTTAACATCGCTCAAAACTACGGTCATTTCCCCGATTTTAGGAGGCATTTCGGAATCAAGCATCCAGTTGCAGGCTTCTCTATACTTTTTGCCAGCTGATCTTTCTGAGGCTGCGAGCACTTCTATTTGGAACCATGGGTGTCCCTGCAATAGTTCAACGAACCTTTGTCCAACAGCTCCTGTTGCGCCTAATATGGCTACTTTACGTCTCAAACACCTCACCTACCGCTTTAAGTGCATCCTTAAGACTAGACTCTTCAATAAAAAGGTTAATTGTCGCTTTACTAGTCGTAACCTCAATAATGTTAATGCCCTTAGAGGCCAGAGTGTTAGTGATCTTGGCAACCCAGCCTGGAGAATCAATGAAAACCGGATGGATCACCTCAATCATGCCAACTCTATCCCTATAGCTAATGGCTTTGAAGCATCTAAGGTCGTGAAGCCTATTCACAGTTTCTTTCACGTTTGTAAGGCGAGCGAAGACGGTGACGGATTTCTTTCCGGTGCTGACTCCGTAAATGGTATCTTGACGAAGCATGGAGAAAAGATTGCTTAGGTTTTCGGGGCTAATTGTGCAAACCACGGTGACGGCTGACAAGCCTTGATGCTGGTTCACCTCTGCAGAATTTAAATTAAAGACCCCAGCGATCTTCGTTCCCCCTGTGGAAAGGTTATTTGAGGAGAAACTAACTATCCTCAGCCTTTGGTTTGGAAGCTTATACCTTAAAGCCTCGGGTCTGAGGATTTTCGCTCCTCCTTGGGCTAGGGCGAACATTTCGTGGATGTCAAGTTCGTCAAACATTCTGGCGTTTGCCACAATTTTTGGGTCGGCCGAAAGGACGCCATTAGTATCCTTAACGAGAATTACTTCATCTGCCTCTAAACAGTTTGCAATTAGCAGAGCCGTTGTGTCGCTTCCCCCTCTGCCAAGAGTAGTTATGTTTCCATGCTCGTCTCGTCCAAGAAAACCGCAAACCACATGAATAGCCCTTCCTAAAAGGGGCTCCAAGTGCTTTTTAACAAGTGCCTTCGTCTTCTCCAAGTTTGGTTTAGCGTCGCGGAAATTCGAGTCAGTGATTATAGGCCAATTGCCATGAGCCGGGTCGAAATAAATAGCTTTGGCTCCTAGAGACCTCAAGGCGGAGCAGAAAATGCGGGCGCTTGTTCTTTCTCCCATAGACACAATTTCAGCGTAGTCGCTGTCGCTGACGCTTATCTGTGACATGATTTCGACTAGGCTGTCTGTTGTTTTGCCGATGGCTGAAACCACCACAACAACTTCCTTATAGCCGGATTTAATGACCATTTCAGCGGCTTCCCTAATCCTTTCGCCAGAGGAGAGGTCGGCGCCACCAAACTTGATGACTGCCCTATTTCCCATCCTTGTTCACCTCCTCAAAAACTCAGCTTAGTATGTCTTCCATAGTGTAGATTTTAGGCTCGCTTTGTCTACAAATCCACTCTGCGGCGTATAGGGCGCCCTGAGCAAAAACGCTCCTTGAAAAGGCGGTGTGCTCAATTCTTAGCATTTCGTGGGGGCCAGCTATGACAAGGTCGTGCACGCCTGGAACGCCGCCAATTCTTAAGGAGAGGACTTCAAGCTCCTCTGGTGTTCTGGGGCTTAAGCCTTCTCTGCCATACACCGTTTTGGAATAGCCCCTTAAACTTGAGATTATTTCGCCTAGTTGTTTCGCCGTTCCGCTAGGAGCGTCCTTCTTCCCGGTGTGATGAATCTCAACTATGCTGAAGTTGTAGTCTTGCGGGAAAGCCTTGCAGAGTTGAGCTAGCTTAAAGAGGATGTTAACGCCTAGAGCGAAGTTAGGCGAGAAAACGGCTGGAACCTCGCCTGAAACTGCCTCTCGAATCTTCGCCATTTGCTCGGGGGTTAAGCCCGTTGTTCCCATGACAATTCTCTTTCCAAGCTTGGCGACTATAGGAAGATTTGCTACTTCCGCGCTCGGCATGGTGAAAGTCATGTAAACGTCCGCATTGCTTACAGCTTCCTTTAAGCCTCTTGGACCTACTATTTTGATGTCTGAGTCGCATATTCCAGCCTCCCTCAAGGTTTTTCCAACGTTTGGGTCGTCTGGGGCGGCTACTGCTCCAACGACTTGGAAGCCTCTGCTAACTGCTTCCTTGATTAGGGTGCTTCCCATTCTTCCTGTGGCGCCGGCTACGCAGATTCTAAGCATAGAAGAATCCCTTCCAAAACTTCTCCTCATAGAGTCGTTTGCTTAAGTCAACATCGAAGAACTCTTCCACTGGCTTAAGGACTTCAGGATTGTTCTCGTAGACCTTCCTCGCCGCGCCCAAAACGATTTCTATTCCCTTCCTCGTCATCTTTCCCAATGGCTGCCTGCATGGACCCGAAGGCATGCCTAAAATGTTCATTAAAGTCTTGTAGGGCAACGGATTCCTAGCCTTGCAGGGCGCGGGACCAAAGGGCGTCTGCTCCTCAGTTTTAACCGTAACTATCTCAAAAAATGGATTCAACGCATCAGAAAGCTCCTTGGCCTTTTTCACGTCTCCGTTAAAAAGGCTTTGGGCAAGGTCTTGAACTGCCCCTGGCGCAACGTTTGATGTAACTGAAACCACGCCGCTGGCCCCGATCTCTTGGGAGGTCATCATAGCATAGGTCATGTTGTCGTCTCCGGAGAGGATGTCGAAGTCTTCGCCGCAAAGCTTTCTCGTTAATTTCATGTTTTCTAGGTTGCCTGTAGCCTCTTTAACAGCTCTTACATTTTGGAATTGGGAGTGAAGAACGGCGAGGTCTTGGGGCAACAGTTGGGTTCCACATCTGCCGGGAATCACGTATGGAATAATTTGGGCTTCTGGAAAGGCTTTCGCGATGGGCTCAACATATTCCTTCCTTATTTCTAGGGAGCTTGGTCCATTGTAGTAGGGGTCTACGAGCAGAACAGAGCGTATGCCAAAATCGTGGGCATGTTTAGTGGCGTTCATGGCTTCTTCGGTGCTGTTGCTTCCTGTTCCTGCAATTGTCAAGCACTTTCCATTGATATATTCATGGGTTTTTTCAATAACCATGTTATGCTCTTCCCAATCTAGTGTGGGGCTTTCCCCGGTCGTGCCAACGGCGAGGATCCCCTTGACGCCTTCCTTCACCTGAAAGTCAACTAACCTTTGTAGACCTTCATAGTCAACTTCACAATTCTTCTTCATTGGCGTCACAAGCGCCGTGTAGCAACCGCTGAACACCTGCACCTCATTTCACCTTCGTTCATCGGAGGCTAAATGTTTATTAAGCATTATTTAAGCTTTCCGTTTTCTGCATTTTTGTTACGAAAATCGTAAATAGGAATTTAATCTTCTACGAAAATCGTAGCAATACTTTTATTTTCGAACCTCGAATCAAAAACTCATGGACGACATAGATTTAAAAATTCTTGAAATATTAAGGCGGGATTCTCGAACGAAGTTTGTGAAAATTGCGGAAGTTGTCGGCTTAACTGAAGGGGCGGTTAGGAAGAGGGTGAAGAAGATGCTGGACGAAGGCACAATAATGAGGTTCACAATTGAAACTAAAGCAGAAGTGGAAGGAATAGTCTTGGTAAAGACGGATCCAGCTTTAACTAGAGAGGCGGCACAGAAAATTAAGAAGTTTTCAGACAAGGTCTTCGAGGTTTCAGGCGACTATGACATCGCCGCCTTAATTCAAGCCTACACGATGGAGGAACTAAACAGAAAGGTGGATGAAATCCGGGGGCTTCCAGAAGTCCTGAACACAAACACACTAATTAAACTTGTAAGTGATTAACCCTACAAATAACACCCTCGAGGCCCGAATGTTTTCTAAACATGTTGCTCTCATAAACTAATTTCATTTCAGCGTATCACATCAAGCTGTTTAAAACACTAGGTGCGCAGGTTTCTGGGTTACTTATCGATCGGAAATAAAAGCCTAAGTTAAGAGTAAGACTTGCAACGCTAAAATAAAGGAAGAAGGGAGGGTTTTCGTTTTCTCACACGTATGACCACTAATGTGGCCGCTAAGGTCGCTATCATTGTTAGTATGGCGGTTCCGTAGGGGAACTCCGGTACAACCACTATGCCAGGGGCGCTCGTGGCGTCATCTACAGCGTCTATAGCCTCGTCATATCTCTTGTCTCTGTCAGTGTCAGCCACAATGTCGTATGCTCCAGGATAGGGCGGCGGTAGCATGCCAAGCCTTATTAAGAACTTTCCAGCGAGGTCTGCGCTGGTTGTATTATAGTTATAGGTTCCCCTAATGTCATCCCCTATAGATTTTTGGTCAGTCCACGTTGCATTTGGCCGCACATACACCCTTATTCCACTCGCTCCGCTGACGAATCCGAAGCCTTTGGCGTAAGCATCTTCGCCTCGGGTTACGTTAAAGTCCTTCTTGGGAACGCCAGCTGAGTCGCAGGCCATTATTCTAGGCTTAACATGTACTGTACAGAGTTCTGATTCGAGCATAATCACACTCGCTTCGGCGGCAAATGTGGATGAGCATGTAATGTTTGGGTTCCCTCCAGCGCGAGGGAAGTAGGACCCGCCTACAATCCCAGCAGCCCGTATGGTTATGTTAACCCAAAATGCTCCGTTCTTAGTTTCGCCATATGACTCGTCGATCGTTACTGCGTATCTATATACCCCTGGCCCACCCCCCGGCCCGGTCGCCAGACGCTTCTCGACAGTGATAGTTACATTATCTGGAAGCGAAAAACTGGTGCCGTCAGTAAACTTAGCCACAAAGCTTTGATAAGTGAAGTTGAAGTATCGTGCATTAGGGTCTGTTTCGTTGTTGTCCCAATAGAATGTGAGGCCGAAAAAGCCTGGGTCCGTTTCGTTAAAGACAAATTTGTAGCTGAGCACAAAGGTTTCGTTGGAGGTGACCGGAAATGTTTTACCGATGGGGGTATACGGGATGTCGGTTGCATAGACTTTAGGCAAACTTAAGCCTAATGACAAGAATGCGGCGAAAAGTAGGAAGGACATGAAAATAGCTTTTCTCATCTTACATTCCCTTCTTTTGGCACTCAGTCTTCTCACATTTGTTGCTTTATACTATTTAAATTTTTAGGAGCTCTCGGAATGGTAGTGATACGACAAATTTAAAATAGAAGGGTTTTCAGTGCCGTCGTCACATGGAGGCATAGGGCCACTGCTTACTAATGTGAACGAGCTCCCTAAATAGTGTGATTCGTTTCGAGGATGAAGCAGAGGGCCAATCCATGGATATTCGTGTTACTCTGCCAAACAAGTGGTATCGGCGAACCAGAAAGCTTGCAACGGTTTCAAGTGTGGTTCCGAACTCGTCAGTGAGCACCAGATCCGCCCTCTCCACGGGCAAGCCTAAAGGATGAGACACATTCAGAGATAGTGTTACGTTCGCCGGGGTTGCCCCATTCCAAACGGTTGTGTTTGCCTGATAAGTTCCGGAGTAGCTGTAAAATATGACTGTAAGGTTGGAGCCTTCAAAGAATGATCCATTCACGTCTAAGTGCACAATGTAGAGAGTGACCAAGCTGAATCCAACCCATGGGGGAGCCAAAAAGGTTGTCACGGTTTGTATTATGGTTCCATTTGCATAGGTAAGCCCCAAGGTCGCATTCTCCACACGCAAGCTTAGGGGATGCGTTATGTTAATTGAAAGTTGTACACGTGCTGGGGTTGTTCCGCTCCAAACAGTTGTGTTCGCCTGATAGACGCCAAAGTAACTGTAAAATATTACCGTAAGATTTGACCCCTCATAAAATGTGTAGTCTAGGTCTAAATGCACTGTATAGGGATCGACGAGGCTAAACTGAGCGTATCGGGGAACAGAAAGGCTTGTTACTTTTTGCAATATGCTTCCTAGGTTGTCTGTTAGCACTAGGGTTGCGTTTTCTATGGGCAAGCCTAGGGGATGCGAAACGTCTACGGATAGGATTACGTGGTTTGGAGTTACGCCCGTCCAAACTGTTTTATTGGCTTGATAAACGCCATAAGTGTTATAAAACATAACCACGAGCCTAGTGCCCACAGAAAAAGTTGAATTTACATCTAAATGAACCATGTATGGAGTAATCAAGCTTAACTCGGAGATTCCTTGATTCCCCCCTAAATTAAGGGGCCCAAAGATCATGTCAAACTGAAAGTTAGTCTTTCCAGAGCCGCTTTTAATTTCAAACATCTTGGCAACAGTCAATGTCCAAGACCAAGAATATTCTGCGCCAGGATATTGCCATGCCCCTGCAGCGGACGTATTTGTGTTTTTGTTTCTCCAACCCATGTATCCTTGACCACTGCTTCCCATTTGTTTTAAGGCAGGCTGACCATAGTACAGAAGATTTTTGACGCCGGGGCATAGGCTACCCAATCTCACATAAAGAGTGCTGGCATGTTGTAAGTCGTAGGTAGCTCTGAACCCGTGGCTTCCGTTTTCCAGTCTCACCCTTTTAGTTATGTTTCCATCCCAGCTGGTCAATTTTGCTTGAACATAGGAGCTTGTTGTTTCCTCGATCTCGATAGTGTAGCTGTCATGGCTGTAGTCGTGGCCAGCGCCATATGTGTACCATTTGTCTGTTAAGGCGCCCACATGGTCGTCGTCATTGTAGTCCCCTTCGGTTCCGCGGTATTGAACCATGAAGTTCCCAAGTTCTACGTATCCATCACTAGTTGCAATAAACACAATTCTGCCACCTATATTCTCGAAAACCATGAAAATTTTCTCATTGCACATTACGAGTTCATCGTGTCCGTCGTCGTCAACGTCGCTCCAGTATGCTTGTGGGCCCGTAGGTAAGTTTTCAACCCAGTTGGCTGCTTTAGCTGGCATCATAGCGTAACGTAGATGGGACCACATTTCCTTTCCCCAGCCTTCCAGCACCCAAGCTGATCCGTTCCATCCGTGCCAGCCTGTTTCATACAAGTTTGCAGCGAGGATTAACATGGCTAGGTCTCTGAGTCTGCCCGCCGGGGTTGAGGTGTTGAAGCTCGATTGATATCCTAAGGCTGAGAGGACGTTTTTCCAATTGGCTTCCGCTGTTTTGGTGCTTCCATATGGCTTCCAGTTTTTGAAGTCATCATACCAAGTATCGTAATTTCCATCTGGCCATGATCCCCAATCTGGAGCTTGATTGGCGATTTCGAAGGTTATGCCTGATGTCGGCTGAGCATACCATTTCAGGTAATCAGAGAACTTTACTAGTTGGATCCATGGCTTTGCTCCAGCTAGCCATCGGATCATGGCGTCGTATCTGTCCGGATTAACATTTGGCCAGCCTGCCACTCCTGCGGTTTTCTCCCAGTCGTCACCGAGCACGCATATCTGCTTTTCGTTTCCCGCTGTGTTGATTCCAGCCCAGTGCCTCTTATAGTCTAAATCAACGTTAATGCGTGGAAGATACTCGCCATACCATCTTTCATCAATAAAGAAGGCGTAGAGGGTTACGGACGCGCTGATCCTATGGGTTAGATGATAGTTTCCACAGCTACACCAAGGTGACGGCCCTCCAACGCGGTTATGATGCCATTTACCATCGAGGATCACCGCCTTATAGCCACTAGCCGTGAAGTCATCGGCAATAAAATTCTTCCAGACACGCTCGGGGACCCAGGACACGTTGGGAGTAGCCCCGAAGAAGAACTTGTTCATCTTTCGAGATTCTTGTAGTGCCCAAATGTTAAGGGCCTCGTCTAAATATGGCATAATGTGTTGACCATAAACTGAGCCGACCATCTCTATTAGGCCGTTTGAAACGTCGTTCTTAACCCTAGTGAGGAAGGAGGGTATGCTCCAATTTAGGGCTGCTAGGAGGGTTCCGCTAATGTGAATATTAACTGGCAATTTATAATTCTCATGGCTCTGCAGAGTTCGGTTAAATCCGTGGCCAGCCCCATCATTAATTACGCCTCCCACAAATGGGTTAGTGTGCTGGTTTCCATGGTGGACAAAGGCAACTTTAGTTGTTATTGTTGATCCGGCGGAGGATATGGCTCCGTCCCAGTATCCGTCGCCTAGGTTGTCGTTTGGGCAAATGTCCTTTAATCCAGATTCCCCGTCCTTGGTCGTTGCCACTCTGATATGAACTGTGGCTCCGTCAGAATAGCCATAAGTGTAGGCGGTGGATTTCGAAATATTGCATGCAAGCATTCCTTGGAAGTCGTGGAATTTCCACTGTAAGCCGCCTATGACGCCCCAAGTCTTATTATAAAGTTTAGCGTTTGATGAATCGTAAATGGCTGCGCATAGTTCCCATTCATATCCACGAACCTCGTGATCCCAAATGTAGTCTGGAAGCCACGTTTGTCCCCCGCTGGAGAAGTTTATGGCTATGTAAACATTAAGGTCTGGAGCGTAGCCTGAGCTTAGGTTTAGGAAGTCAACTCGGAAATATAGGTTGCTTGTTGCCTCGTAATAGTAAACGGCTAGAATGTCTCTATATAAGGCTCCGACTCCAGATTCGTCTGTGGTGTCCACGGCTTTGCATGTGTCGATGGGCCATTTTGTTGGGTCTGAGGAAAGGAATTCTGCTCCAGAAAGAGGCACTACTGGAGAGGCGCTAGGGGATTCGGGTGTTATGGAGTGTGAAATTGGAAGAGGGTAGAGGGAAGGGATTAAGATGGTGAATATCAGTATTAGCAGGGCTGAAGCGCGACTTGTCCCCAATAATTCAACCTCACAGTTTATTTGTCATCCCTAATATTTTTGTTTTGTTAATCTTAGTTTCTCTTTCACACTAAACTTACTTTTAAAGCTTGAAGTATCGTTGTTTCACACACATTGGTGGAGTTTGATATGAAATTAGCCATCAGCCTCTAATTCCACTGCAGAAGTACGGAAAATAAAAGGGGAAGGGAAAGGGGTTTTGAGGTTTGCTTAGGGCGCGTATGGCCGTTGTTTGCTGATGTCGACGAGCTCCTTGAACAGTCTGACTCGTTCTATGGATCCGGATTGGGCGACACCCCATCTAACCATTATTCCCCCAAATGGCGCGGTCCATATCCTGCTCCATAATCGGCCCCGCGTGAAGACGAACCTTGCGATGACGAGTTGGCCGCCGCCGTAGTCTAGCACTATTTCCACGATTTCTATGGGGGCGTCTTGGTAGCCTGGCGGAGTTGCGGCTGGATTCGTTAATTCGCCAGAGTACCATGTGCGTCTAGGAATCGTAATTGAAGCATTAAGTATAGTTTTTCCCTGATAGGTTCCGTCATACTTGTAGAAGTAGGCTGTAACATTAGCTAGCGGATCTGCTGGAGCGTCTAGCCACTGATCCAAATTGAGGATCACTGCATACAATGGTAGTATTGGGGTATTTGGAGTGCCGGGTTCAGGGAGATACCTTTTCAGGCTGAACTCAGCCTTGAAGGGACCAGTCTTGTTCAGTGAAGGATCTGTGTGGGCGACGTAGAATCCCCCGGGATAGGTCCCCGATATAACACCATATTGGCCAACATAGCCGTATTCGTAGGTTCCGTATATATCGTAGATTCTCGCGCCGGTGTCAGTGCCTGATACAACGGTCAGCGTTAAGTCGTAGTCTGTCCAATTGTGTAGCATCAGCCAAGACTTCGGTATGGCCACTTGGACCTTGTTTTGAGCTTCGATGAGGGTGGCGGTTACATCGTGTGGAGGAGTAACCCACCTTGCAGCCTCGCTAGGATATGTTCCAGTGACATTGTAGAACTGGACATCGGTTGGGCTGTTTACTACAACGCATAGCTCCCATTCCGATACGCTCTGATTGACAAGTCTGGTGTCGGTGCCGCCGGTAATGCCGGCAGGGGCGTATGCCCAAGTTTCTCCCCTGCCTAGCAGGTGGTCTGTATCAATTTCAACGGTCAGCCACCATTGGTCCCAGAACCCTGAAAGGTCGCGAACGTCTAGGAAGGTTACGTTGACAATGAGGCAATTAACCCCTCCCACAACGCCGGAACCCGCCTTGACCTCGGTTATGTCCCAGAAAGACTTCCCACAAAAGTCCCAAGTTGGATCAGTTGCGGATTTCGCAGAAGAGAGGTCGATTATTGCGGGTTCAACCTGTATCCACTGCGAGCCCACGAGTATGGCGGTTCCGCTGCCAACAGTGTCCTTAATCATTGAGCCGTCTTCTCTGGTTACAATGCCTAACGTTACGGTTGAGGGGCTGCCGATGAGGGCCAACGGTATTGACATATTCACGGTTCTTCCGTCAGTGGAGTTGGTTACGGTGACGCCTTGGGCAATGGCGTTAGCCCTATTCCAAATCGAGTCAATTATGTCGGCGGTTGGAGTGGTTCCTGTCCAGTCGTAGAGGGCTAGGCAATACTCCCAGAAGTTTTCAGGTTCGGAGATATTGTACCTCGCATCAATGTTGTCAGGGAACCAGTCTTGCCCGCCATCTGCGGTGTCGATGGCCACATATATGTCGACGTGGGCCTGATTATCTGCCCTAGGAGGCGCCTCACGAAGCGTTACGCTTACGTTGAGGTTGGTGCCGTCAGATTTCGCCCACACGCCAGTGATGTCTTGGTATGGTCTACCCATGGCTGTGTTGAATGAGGCGGTCGGGAGTGGGTATGGGTACATTACTACGCCAGTTTTGATGGCCGTGGTGAGGTTGTAGAATCCCTGGGTATTCACGGCTGGATCGTAGGCATATGCATAACTTCCATATGCATCATAGACCGTGCTGCCTCCATCCATACCGGATAGAATGGTTAAGTTCAATTTCTGATCTGGGCTTGCGGGTAGAATCCAGTTGGGGATGTTCACGCTGATCTTGTTTTCGGCTTCGAGGAGCGTAGCCCATATTCCACTTGAACCCCAATCAAAGAAGTCGTTGTCGTAGAGGTGAATGTCAGCTGGACTATCCAAGACAATGCATCTCTCCCAGTATGCATTTTTGATAGATTCGTCAATTCGGGTGTCACAGGGTCCCAAGAAGCCCATCCAGTTCTGTCCACTGCCAGCCGCATGGTCTGTATCAATTCCGATTGCAAGTCGCCACTGGTCCATGCTCCATGAGAGGGCGAAAACGTTTTGGAAGGTTGCATTAACGGTTATAATGTCGTTCTTCATTCCTACTGTGACGCCAGTTATGTCCCAGAAGGATTTGCCAATAAAGTCCTTGGCTGGATCACTTACGGATGCCGAGGAGCCCGCTGTAGTTGAAAGTGCAGTTATTGCAGGTCTAATTTCAACCCACTGCGAGATTGACAGCCGGGTCCTGTTATAGCCAACTGTGTCCTTTACTTTCGCAGAGTCTTCACTGGTTACAACGCCCAGGGTTACGGTGCTGGGCTTTTTGTCAATAGCAGTATAGGGTATCTTAATCTTCACAATCTTTCCGTCTGTGGAGTTGGTTACAGTGACCCCTAAAGCAGTGGCGTTAAAGCGGTCCCACCCCGGCGTACGTGGAGGTGTGACGTACTCCTTTATTCTGAGTAGGTCGACCCATTGGACTGCCCCTGTCCAGTTGTAGAGGCATAGGCAATACTCCCAGAAGTATGTAGAGATGTTGTATCCTACGTCAATGTCGTCTGTAAACTTCCAACTTCCGCCAATGGTGCCGTTGTCAATTGCCACGTATAAATTGACGTGGGTCTCATTGTCTCTCCTTGGAGGACCTTGATCAAGTGTCACATTAACGTAGAGGTTGGTGCCGTCTGAACGGGCCGATACCCCCCTTATGTCTTGGTATGGTCTGCCTATGGCGCTTGTAGGTGTTAGGACAAGGTCGCCCGGAAATGCAGGCAGAATCTCCTCGGTTGGGGGTATGGATGTGCGGACCAAGTAGTATCCTTGAGTGTTCACGGTTGAGCTGTAATTGTAGCTCCAGGTGCCCACCACACTGTTGACCAGATTGTACCAATCCTGCCCTGCCAACACAGTTAGGTTCAACCTCTGGGGCTTGACCAGCCCTAAGGCACCCAGAGGTATCACTATCTTTATCTTGTTTGGGCCCGCTTGAGTGACTGTTATTCCCATGGCACCGAGGTTATTGAAATTCGTGTCATAGAGGTAAATTTCGGTTGAAGGGGCAGCTATACGATCTACGACTATGGCTCTCTCCCAGTAAGTATTGCTAACAGCCGGATCAATCCTAACATCGGCTAACCCAGACTCCCAACCCGTTCCATAGCCAGGCGTTCCGGGAATCCATGCCTGTCCACTGCCGGGTATGCCGTCAGTGTCAACGGCAACCACCAATTGCCAACGAGAAGCATACATCCACGATGTGCCCCAAATATACGTCATATTTGCCATGGTTACATTGATGATCACGGATCCCTGTCCCACTTCAACTTTAGTTACATCATTACAAGGCAGCACAGCGAAGTCATTCTTCGGATCGGTTGCAGACTTCGATTGGCCAGCCGAGGTTAAGAGCCCGATTATCGCTGGTTTAAACTCTAGCCACTGCCCCCAATTAGCGGTAAACGGAACGGAAAAGTTACCGATCGTGTCTCTGGCTACGTGAGCAAAGTTTGTTGGAGGGACGTAATCCACTGTTGGGTTAATAGTGCCTTCACGTTCAATAGTTACAACGCCGAGGGTAACGTTTTTGGGGTTGCGGATGGTAGCTAGCGGTATCGTGATATTCACGGTGTAAGGTGAAAAAAGCGCGTCAGCAAAGTTGGCACTAGAGTTGGTTACACCTATGGTGTTAGCGGCAGTCGCGTTATTTACTTCGGTAGTGGGGTAGAAGTTTAGCAACCGGAGGGCAGGAGTCGTCCAGCGACGTAAATCTACGCAGTACTCCCAATAGTAATGTCCTCCTCCTGGGCCGTCTGGAGACCCTGTAGGGGCGATAGCTGCATCACTGTAAAGGGGTAAATAATCGTTTCCGCTGTTGGTTGCGTTGTCTGTGTCAATGGTCACGAATATCTCAATGTGTCTATCATTGTCTTCCTTAGGAGGCGCTCCAGCAAGCCATACAATCACAGTTAAATTAATGCCGTCAGAGCTAGCATTCACTCCAATGAGGTCTTGATATGGCCTACCCATACCGCTGTTTATTTCTTTTTCTTTAGGATTTGAAGCCGGTGCTATTACTTGAGGTATAATTGTCAAGAAAGCTGTCAGCATCGAAAACAACAATATTGAAAGCAAAACAACTGATTTTTTCCTTTCCATATTCATTTCTCCAAAACTTTATTATTTTATCGTAAATATATAGTTTATGAAATTATCTTTTACAGTTAAAGTTTAGGGGGCCCTCCTTAATTTTCGCCGAAACAGGTGTCAAAACAAATCCTAACTCTTTAGAAAAGGCTTAAAAATAAACGAACCTACTTTCTTACATCGCACCTAGACTAAAAATCCATCCTCTCCTTCCACCATTTATGAGGCATAAAAATGAAGGAAAAAAATCCCGATGAAGCACCCTCAGGTTTCACATGGAGAGTAGTGATTGGACTCATCTACGGAATGATTATTCTTCTACCGGCTGCCATATGGCTCATGTGGAGCACTGGCGTAAGCGCTAGGGAGTTGGGCTCAGCTGCGCAATACACTGTTCTGCTACTCTTTACAACCCTTGCGGCGTCCGCTGGAAATCCCTTCTCTAAGCAAGAAGCCTTTGTCTTGTACTCAAACGTCATGTCCGTCGTTACGGAATTTATGGCCCCCATCATGGTTTTCCAATATTATGTTCGTCAAAGCCCCATCGCCCAAGCGTATGGACTTTCGAATCTGCTTCCCGACTGGTGGGCCCCGCCACCAGGCTCAATTAACAGAACCATGTTTGATCCAAACTGGTTTCCCGTCATGATCGTTTGGCTTATCTTAAATGGACTGCTACTTAAACTATGCAATCTTTCCATAGGTTATCTTACCTATCAATTATTTGCAGTAGAGGAGAAACTGCCCTTCCCGGGCACAAAAGTTTGGGCGGAAGCATGTATAACCATAGCAGAAGGCATGAAGCGCCCCGAAAAATTCAAGTTGCTCACCTATACCGCTGTAATAAGTATGGTTTTTTCGTCGCTGACCTATGGAGTATGGTTAATCACGGGAAGCCAATTAATACCTGTTTTTAACGATATGACCTCCCTAGTAGGCGTAGTTTTACCTGGCGCGAGTTTCGGGCTAACACTTGATCTACTCCTGATGGCGATAGGATTCATTATTCCATGGCATGTTTGTGTTTCAATTTTCATTGGAGGAATAACCACCTTTATGGTGGTCAATCCGATTCTTGTCAAAATGGGCGTGTTTTACCATTATAAACTCGCGATGAGTTCAAGTTCTATTCTTTATTGGTCTCGACTCGACTTTTGGATTAGCCCAATGATTGGAATAATTATCGCAGCAGGAATCATTCCCATTATTAGAGGAAGAAAATATTTTATCGGAGCATTTAAGCGCTTAACAGTTGCCAGAAAAACAGTGAAAGGAGAGGAGAAGAGACCTACCCCATTATGGATTGTTCTAATATTGTTCCTTTCAGGAACGGTAGGTTCCGCTGTGCTAACAATGTTATTAGTTCCCGATCTCCCCTTTTGGATTCCCATAACCCTATCCGTGGGATGGACATTTTTGTATAGTTTAATCAATACTAGGGCGGTTGGAGAGGCCGCAATTGCATTAGGTGTACCAATGCCTGGGGGAATGGCCGGTGTACCATATCTGCGCGAAGGAGTCTTTTTTTCCGCAGGCTACACAGGCGTTGGTGGCTGGGTCGCCCCGCTAATAATTGGAGGAGACGGGGGAGCTTGGAGCTCTGTTTACTTAGCTTGCGACCTAACAGAAACAAGGTTTAGAGACTATCTCAAAGCTTACCTTATTGCTGTTCCCCTCGCTGTTTTTATGAGCATCGTATATGTAGACGCCTTTTGGAGCATGGCACCCATACCATCGGCATCATATCCCTACACGTCTATCGCATGGCCGACCGACGCCGCGAGCACCTTAATATGGCCGGCGAGCCGAGAAAACCCACAGGCACTATTTAAAATTGACCTAATTATCGGCTCCCTGATCATAGGATCAGTTGTTTCAGTCACTTGTGGCTTTTTCCACATACCCTTTGAACTCATTGGGTTCGCCCTTGGAATGGGCCAGATTATCTACACTACTGTTCCAATCTTTATCGGTGGTGTCATTGGAAAAATAATGCAACGCAGAATGGGGAAGAAATGGTGGAGAGACAACGTGGCAGTCATCGCCGCGGGGCTAGGCGTCGGAGAGGGGGTGCTGATAGCCGTTGCTGCATCCATTGCGCTAATATCGAAGTCCATGTGGATCTCGCCAGTCTAATCCTGAGGGCGAAGCGTGAAAAACTTCGATGCCCTCATCGATCTCATAGGCACGAAACGTCAACACTTAAACGAGAAGAAATAGCGCAAGTGTTCCGCCAAAGTCAAAAGTAACGGCTTTGATCAACGCTCATCGATTAACAATGAAGGAGTATTAAATTTAAAATTGCTTACTTTAGTCATGGAATCATTCCTAAAATGGCATACCTCCAAAATTCTCATGGGTCAATTGGCAGAATCATATGCGGGTGCATAAGGCCACTGCTTGGAGAGGTCAACAATTTCCTGGAATATTGTTATTCGTTTTTCGGGTGAGGCATACGGCCATTCCATGATCATTGCTATGAGCCTTCGCATTAAATCTGGGCGAAGTACCATAAAGTTTGTCACAGTTGATATTGCTCTTCCATTGCTGTCAGTTAGCACTAAAATTATGTTTTCTATGGGCCTGTATAGGGGATGCGACACATTTACGGATAAAATTAAGTTTGCTGGAGTGTTGCCAGTCCAAATGATCGATTCTGCTTGATAGCTGTAGTCGTAGCCGTAAAACTTGGCAACGATGTTTGAGCCTTCAGGGAGGGACACATTTACGTTTAAATGGGCTTTGTAGAGGGTGATCAGGTTGAATTCGGTTTCCTCTGGAAAGGTTATGTCTTGATGGGCGCTTATAGTGGCGTATTTGCCTTGCGTGACATTGTATGAGTTGAGTTGTGAATTTTGGTTGGCGCCGCTTGTGAAGGCTAGGTCGAGCACTAAGGGATCGTAGTCTGTGTCGGTTCCTCCTCCAAAAACCCATTCTCCTCCAGAAGAAGTTACGTTCCTGAAACCGCCGAATGGACCAGATGTTCCTTCGTGCGAACAGATTAGAACCATGAACCTCCAAGTCTGATTACGGGGATTTCCGATGAAAGATATTGGAACCGACGCTTCTATTGCATTGTAAGCCGTGTTGCCCTTATTGATTATGCTGACGCTTGAACCATTCCGAGCAAATGCCTTAGCGTTTATTGTACCCCCCACGTTGGGACCAATGACGATTTCGTACTCCCAAGCACAGGCAGGATCAACATTCACGTTGGGATAAGCCGATGTGTTTCCCGAGCCGTAAACTCTATCCTGATCAATAAGTATCACTGCTCTTTGGTGGCAGAAACCCGCCATGTTGTTCCAAACATTAGTTACTTTGCCTAATTTCAGCAGAAAGTAAAGGTTAAAGTTGTCGTAGGTTAGGCGGAACTCGCGGAGGTCAAAAAGACCGCCTTTAAAGACGGAATTTGTGGGATAAGTGTAGTCGCCGTCCCCTTTGTCATCATTGCTTTCGTCAAAAAATGTGTATATGCCTTGGCCAACCCATTCCCTGAAAGGAGAGAAAAGTTCTTTCACAATGTAGTAGGCGGGCTTTGGATTCCTATAGCCATCAACGATTCCACTCGCGTCCCATCCACCCCAAGAGCCAAAATAATTGTTGAACACCCAAAGGAGTCCGCCTACAACATAATCTCGCGTAGTATCACCGATTACTTTCCAGTGATCTTTGATGGCTTGAGAGGGATACTCACTTACGAGAATGGGTTTCGTGGGGTACGCGCTTCGGATTTGAGTAAAACAGTTTACGAGATCTTGTGGATTGAAAGGAGTTCTGTAATAAATTCCATAGTACTCGTTAATGCAGATTATGTCGTCATACGCAAATGTAGGATCGATAGATCGAGCGGGCGGGTGTCTATCGGAAGCGTGAGTCACCGGCCTAGTCTTGTCTAGAGCCCTAGCCTCTGCATTAAGTTCCTTGACCCACCTATCCTCATTAGTTCCTAATCGTAATTCGTTGCCAGTGCCCCAAATAATCACAGAGGGGTGATTATAATCCCTTAGGATCATTTCTCTAAGCTGCTGCTTTCCGCTTGCAAGTTTCGCTTCGATATTTGTTGTTCTAATTTGCCATGCTGGAATTTCGTCGAAGATTAGCAGTCCTTCGCGGTCAGCCAAGTCCAATAGATGGGGATGTTGGGGATTATGCGCTAGGCGAATCATGTTCACGTTAGCCGCCTTGATGAGTTCAACGTCAAGTTGCCTGATTGCGTCGGGTGTGGTGAAGCCCATTTGTGGATAGAACTCGCGGAGGTTAACTCCTCTAATGAAGAGTTTCTCTCCGTTTAGATATAGCCCGTCAGGACGGACTTCTAACTCCCTCACGCCGAAGGTGCTTTCATATTCGTCAAGAGGCAACCCGCCCATGGAGATGGTAGCCCTAAGTATGTAAAGATTAGGCGTTTCAGTAGACCACAGTTTCGGAGAATAGAGGGTGAGGTTAAACTTTACTTCGCGGGTTTCGTTCGCTGAGAAACTGAACACTCTGCTTTGATTAATGACGCTTGCGCCGTTCTGAAGGTCTACCACTTTCACGGAGACATTGAAGTCTTTAGACTCTGAATACCTGTTGTATAGTGAGAGGTTTGCGTTAACCGTTGATTGGCCGACGATGCCTTCGGTGTCGATTTTCGACCAGAGAACTGTGAGGTTGGCGCATGCCTCTAGGAATACTTCTTGATGTATTCCTCCGTGTTTCATTCCCCATGAACCATCAGGGACCCTTGGGTCTATATGGCGGTTGTCGACGAGGACGGTAATATTGTTCGACGAACTGTAGTTGAGGTATGGTGAAGCGTCGAACCAGAATGGCGTGTAGCCTCCTTCATGAAAACCCAAGTACTTACCGTTCAGCCATACGTCGGCTCGGTAGTTAACGGCCCAAAAATGCAATTTAATAAATTTGCCATTCCATTCTGACAGAACAGTGAAATTTCGCCTATACCACGCGAGGCCCTCATAGAATATGAAGCTTCCAGTCTCCCAGCCCCAGCATCTGGGCACGTCCATTTGACGCCACGAAGACTCGCCATCATGTTTGAAGTCCCAAACGCCGCACAGAGACAAATTTTCCCTAAGGGCAGAAGCCGAACCTTTAAGAAGAGTTTGTCTTTCACCACCTGTTGCACTTTCAACTTTGGCTTGGGCAACCAGAAAGTTTGCTGTCACGAAATACAGTAGGGGTGCTACCAATAACAAGAAAACCGAAATAAAGACAGCTGGAACCATCTTCCGGGGCATGGTTGCTCACTAAATTTTGCTTGCTTATTGGTTTATAAACTTTGAGGAACATAGTGTAGCGCGCGCTAGGAATATCAGAGGAAGATACGAAGGTCGATGTGAACACGACTCAAAATATTCTGTGTGATTTATAATAATAGGCAACCTTGTTAAATTATTTAAGGGAGCATGATTGAGCATGAAGCCGTTCTTCATTGCATAAATTGTAATTTTCCTTTTTTATGGTTATAATAGAAAAGGAGAAGAAAACTAGGAAAACAGCCTAAATTAAAGGAAAAAGGGGGGAGATTAGAAGTATAGTTTTTTCCTCACTTTGAAGAGGGCGGCAAGTATGACAGCGGCCATGATGGCAAAGCCAATAGGTAGGGGCAGCGGGAACTCGGGGACATATATCGGGTCCATATTAATGTCTTGATACGCTGAAACTATGGCATAATCCGTGTCAGTGAAGCCGTTAAACGCTGCTTCTTGTTCAGCCCTAGTCGCAAAGAACGCAGCATCGTAGGCGTCCGGGTCATACACTTCGCCTATGCCACCGCCACCCTGCCACTCCTGGGCAGGGCCTGCCAAAATCTCTCTGAAGTGTTCAGTGTCTTGGGAACCTATGAAAACGGAGAACCTCCAAGTCTGACCAGCGGGGTCTGGCAGTCCCGCGACGCCGGTCGGATCGATTGGAACCATAAACTCAACTGCCTCATAAGCACTAGTATTGTCGGCAGCACAGGGTAAACCGCTAACAGCCTGATTTATCATCACGCCGTCATAGTGCCAGAGTATACGATTTATGAGGATTATTTCGATGAGGTATTCCCAGTAGGCTACTGAGGGAAGCATTATGTCCGCGCTGATGCCATCCCCTCCATCATCAACCAAGTCATAGCCTTCACCATCCACTT
>Ga0315314_1001349_pt1 | contig 22396 bp, 19 predicted proteins | sample TDP9_MG_FD_203631 | JGI IMG/M metagenome (GOLD analysis project Ga0315314, IMG submission 203631) | Freshwater sediment microbial communities from Lake Towuti, South Sulawesi, Indonesia - TDP9 | ecosystem: Environmental > Aquatic > Freshwater > Lake > Sediment | place: Indonesia: South Sulawesi... | reverse complement strand
ACTCGATGCCTGTCGAGCAGGACAGCAAATAAGAGTGAGATGGTGAGTTGCACCAAAATAGGTGCCAGACAGTGGGACGATATCACCCTAAAGACCAAATGACAATTGCTGGCACCTATGCACCGAACTTGGCCAAAACATCTCAACACCACCAAGATAGCAAGTTACTGACCACGTACCGCCCCGACATTACGCACTCGTTGTCAGATGCCCTTTTTAATGTCCCGTAATGCGGCCTCAATCCGATCAAACGCCTCGTCTATGTCTTCCAACGTATGGGAGGCAGAGAAGCCGTGGTGCCCTCTCACCAACTTCCCATAGCTATGAAAGTATACCCCCCTATTGGCACAAGCCCTTAGGAATTTTGTAGCCATCTCGCTATCATGTTTGAACGTGTCTTTGAAGTCTTTTACCTCCTCGGTGAAACCGAGGTATATGCCAAATCTAGCCCCTAACCCTTGAACTCGTCCTGGTATACCAAATGTGGCGAAGAGTTCATTGAACCCTCTGTATAGCTTGTCCGCTACCGCATAGATATGCTGATAGAACCCTTCCTTCGTGATCTCCTTCAATGCGGCATTTGCTGCCATAACGGAAATCAGGTTGCCAGAACAGGTGCCACTTTGCGCTACTTGACCAAGTGGCGCCACATGTTGCATGATCTCCTCCCTACCAGCGATAACAGCAAGCGGCAGTCCATTGGCCACAGCCTTGGCAATCACACACAAGTCGGGACTAACACGATAATACTCTTGAGCACCACCTGGGCCTGTCCTAAATGCTGATAGGACCTCATCGTAGATCAGGACGATATTGTTATCAGTGGCTATCTTCCTCACGAACTCCATATAAGACTTGCTCGCCACGATGCATCCCTGGTTGTAATTAATGGGCTCCATTATAATGGCGGCAATCTCGGTGCCTTCCTCTTGGATGACCGCTTCCAGCGCCCTTTCATCCTTCCAGGGAATTACCATTACCAAGTCATCGAGTTCCGGGGGTATGCCGTTACCCTCTCGGCTCAGTGGGACACGGCTCCCAGACTCCACAGGAGAGAGGGGAGAATGCACGTTATACATAACATAGTCATACATCCCATGGAAATGACCCCAGAATTTGAGTATCTTCTTCTTGCCTGTGAAAGCACGGGCTAGTCGAAGTGTCACTTCAGTTGCTTCCGAACCGCTGTTTACGAGCCGGACCTTCTCTGCACAGGGTATGATCTCCACGACCTTTTTGGCTAATTCCGTGGTCTGCTCAGTCTCATACCCTGAGGTGATCCCTCTGTCTAGAGCCTCATGGAGGGCCCGCTTTATGGCCGGGTGATTATGCCCCAGAAAACAGGCCCCGGCTGAGAGGTTGAAATCTATATATTCTTTTCCATCAACATCGTATATCCTGGCTCCATCGGCTCGCTCTAGATAGAGCGAATGACCTAGCGACGGATTGTACCTACCTGCGGCTGACACTCCAGCCGGCAGATATTTCTCCGCTTCCGCTTGAAGCGTAGAGATTCTAGAGACCCTTACTGTTCCCATATCTTCCTCCTAACGTGACACCAACGGCCTACTCATCGACCAACATGACATCGGGAGGCTTACCTCCAGTTGACGGGTAGATGAAAAGTATGACAAGTGGGGAAGTCCCTGTGTTCTGGTAGCCGTGGGCACCCTTGGGCCCCGGCCCACAATATACACAAGTACCAGGAGAGAGAGGATATTCGTTACCTTTTGCGTCCCAGACCACCCCCGAGCCAGAGACGATGTATTGAAACTCCTCAACTGATGAATGGTAATGGAGAGAGATGGTACTTCCCTGCTCGGGGAGCTCGACTACACCCACCAGTAACGAGGTGGTAGGTGTTTGCTCATCGCAGATTAACCAGCGCCGTGCGCCAGGGAGTGTTGGCTTGCAGGAGCGCCGCTCTGATGGCTGCATACATAAGAAGTTGATATCTCCCATTTGATAGCGCTCCTAATCTCGAGATCGTACGCGGTAGCCATTACACAACTAAGCCCAATAAGGGAAGAAACTATGATACTAATTGTTACTTCGCCTGATGCTCTCATCTTTGACCGCCCGCCGATCTGTAAACTTCTTTACAACTCGGTCAAGCCGCTTAACTACAATAAAAAACCCGATGTCCGTCCTAGGCAAAAGAGGGATGCATCTGAAAATACCTTTCCCGATCTCCATCCCCACAGTCGGGCCGCTCTTGACAACAAAAGGGCAACGTGGTTGACTATGGACCTCGCGCATCATATTATATCACATTGTGCCATACTTTCATTCCCTGTCAAGAGGGCACGTTTCATCACCTCATGTCCCTATCAGGAAGGCGCAACAATCGTTGGTGTGTGCTCCCCCTCTGTCACTCCTCGACGGGCGGTTCAGATACATAATATGTATCGCCACATCAAGAGAGGGGGTGAAAGCCCAAGAGATTAGAACTCTGTAAGGGCCTCTTGATACTCGAAAAGGGAGGAATAGATGGACCTGAGCAAGGAGAAACTAGTTGAGTGGTACCGGCAAATGGTGACTATTCGACATTTTGAAGAGGCGGTGACGGATTTGTATCGGCGTGCGCTCATGCCCGGGTTGTCGCATCTGTACATTGGAGAAGAGGCGGTAGCCGTTGGCGCGTGTGCTGCCCTTCGACCCGACGATTGGATCACCAGCACCCACCGAGGGCATGGACATTGTATAGCCAAAGGTGGCGACATCAAGAAAATGATGGCTGAGATCATGGGCAAGGAGACCGGGTACAATCGCGGCAAAGGTGGGAGCATGCATATTGCCGAATCGGAACTGGGTATCCTGGGAGCCTTTGCCGTCGTCGGAGGGGGGTTCGGCCCTGCCACTGGCGCGGCTCTCTCAGCCAAGATGCGCGGAACCGACCAGGTAGCCGTTTGTTTCTTCGGTGACGGTGCCTCCAATCAAGGTAGCTTTCATGAAAACCTTAACCTGGCAGGGTTGTGGAAACTACCAGTGGTCTACCTCTGTGAGAACAACCTCTATGCCATCTCCGTGGCTCAATGGAGGTCTCAACCTATAAAGGATATCGCCATTCGAGCCGCCTCATATGACATGCCAGGAGCGGTAGTCGATGGACAAGATGTGTTAGCTGTCTACGATGCGGTGCGCGAGTCCGTTGAGAGGGCAAGGAGCGGAGAAGGGCCTACCTTGGTAGAGTGCAAGACCTACCGCTACACAGGGCACGGTGTGAGTGACCCAGGGACAGCCTACCGGGCCCAGGAGGAGATAGATGAGTGGAAAAAACGCGACCCTATCATCCTCTTCCGGGAACGGCTAGAAGGTGAAGGGATCATGACCGAAGAAGAGACCCAATCGATAGAGGCCGTGGTGCAGAGATCAATCGAAGAGGCGATAGAATTCGCTAGAAAGAGTCCATTCCCCTCGTTAGATGAGATCGACCAACACGTGTACGCTTAAGGTAGGAGGCAAGTGATGAGAGAAATCACTTTTGGCGAGGCAATCCGTCAAGCACTACGAGAGGAGATGTTACGTGATGAACGGGTCTTCCTTATGGGTGAGGACATAGGGGTTTTCGGTGGGGCCTTCAAAGTGACCCAAGGGCTGCTGGATGAATTCGGGGAGGAAAGGGTTCGGGATACCCCCATCTCGGAGGCTGCTATTGCAGGCATCGGTGTCGGGGCTGCGATGAGCGGCTTGCATCCCGTTATAGAGATAATGTTTGGCGACTTCATGACCATCGCTATGGACCAAATTGTCAATCACGCCGCCAAGATGCATTATATGACGGGAGGCAAGGTGAAAGTCCCTTTGACGATCAGAACCACTATGGGTGCAGGCCGCTCATCGGCCGCTACTCATTCCCAGAGTCTCCACGCGTGGTTCTGCCACATCCCAGGGGTAAAGGTGGTAATCCCCTCCACCCCCTATGACGCCAAGGGGCTCCTCAAGACGGCCATCCGGGATGAGAACCCGGTAATTATCTTTGAAGATAAGATGATGTACAACCTGAAAGGCCCCCTCCCCGAAGAGGAATATCTCATCTCGTTTGGGGAAGCGGACATCAAGCGGGAGGGAAAAGATGCCACTGTGGTGGCAACCTCCAGTATGGTCCACGTGGCCATGAAGGCAGCAGAGGGGTTATCCAAACAGGGGATTGAGGTAGAGGTCATCGATCCACGAACCCTAGTACCTCTCGATGCGGAAGCCCTTTGTGATTCAGCCGCCAAGACCGGCCATGTGGTGATCGTGGACGAGGGGCATCGTCAATATGGCGTGACAGCGGAATTGGCTAGCGTTATCGCCGAGGGAGCGTTTGACTACTTGGACGCACCTATTAAGAGGGTCGGAGCCATGGATGTGCCTATCCCTTTCACCCCGGCTTTGGAGTTCCCCACCATCCCCGATGAAGAAGACGTAATTAATGCCGTGCTAGAGACGCTTGCTTAAGGCGAAGGGATATGACTAAATGCGGAGGTCAGAAGGTTCACTTTGATAGAGGCTACGCGTGACGGCGAGAGTAGGGATCGTCGCCAGATTGCTACTTCCATTTGACCATAATTCAGTAGTCGTCTTTAAGAGATGATGACAACAAGGCTATGTTCATGGCTATTGATATCTCCGGACGATACCAGCAATGTACGACGTGTACCACATATGCTGTTGAGGAGGTGCAAGGCTAGTTCACAGAGGAGGCCATCGTGACAGAAGTCATCATGCCCAAATTGGGGCTTACCATGGAAGAGGGCACCATCATCCGCTGGCTGAAAAGGGAAGGGGAAGAGGTAAAGAAGGGGGAGCCCCTCTTCGAGGTGCAGACAGACAAGGTGGTGATGGAGGTAGAAGCCCCCGTCTCAGGCACCCTGGGCAAGATATTGGCCCACGAGGGAGATACCATTCCCGTCGTCCAGGTGATAGCCTACATCCTAGAGTCAGGCGAGGAGGCTCCAAAAGAATGGCCTGTCCCAGTGGCCGTCGCTGAGGCTGCACCAGCCAAAGCGGTCTCTGAGGCCAAAGTTCTAGCCACCCCAGCCGCCAGAAGGCTGGCTCGTGATAAGGGGCTTGACCTAGCCCAGGTAAGAGGCTCAGGCGAAGGAGGCTTGGTTACCAGGGAGGATATTCTTCGTTCCCTAGAGGAGAAGCCCGCTCCTGAAATCATAGCCCTGGAGCGGGTCAAGGCCAGCCCCCGAGCCCGAAGGCTGGCTCAGGAGAAAGGGGTGGACCTCTCCCAGGTCCGAGCCACTGGCCCCCAGGGAAGGGTAACGGAGAAAGACCTCCTCGACTTCCTAGCCGCACAAGAACTCTTGACCCCTGGTCCCATCCAGCGGCTCACAGCCCAGCGGATGGCCGAGAGTTTCACCTCCGCCCCCCATTTCTACCTCACCATAGAGGCAAAAGCCACCAAGTTAGTGGAGTTGCGGGAGAGGCTGCACCCCATTATCGAGGAGCGAGTGGGGGTACACCTCACCTTCACCGATATCTTAATCGCCTTGGTGGCTAAGGTCTTAAAAGATCACCCTCTGGCTAACGCCTCCTGGGAAGAAGGACGTATCCGGATATGGAAGGAGATAAATATCGGTCTGGCTACGGCAGTGAAAGAGGGGTTGATAGTTCCCGTCATCGAGAGGGCAGATGAGAAGAGGCTGGCCCAGATAGCGAAGGAGAGAAAGGAACTGGCAGACAAAGCCTCCGAGGGCAGACTCAGCCTTGAAGAACTGGAAGGAGGGACTTTTACCCTCACCAATCTGGGGATGTTCGGCGTTGACGAGTTCGGGGCTATCATCAACCCTCCCCAGAGCGCCATTCTGGCCGTGGGCCGCATCGCCGAGAGGCCGGTGGTGGAGGAGGGGCTGGTGGCGGCTAGGCCAACTATCCGCCTAACACTGTCAGTAGATCACCGAGTATGGGATGGAGCGCAAGGGGCACGCTTCCTAAGCAAGCTTAAGGCGCTGATAGAGCAGCCAGAAGACCTTTCCGGAGAAGATACCATGTAGACCGTGGAGGGGCACGGCGGTTTGCATCGCGGTACGCATTGTCTACCCTCGAAGAGTTAACAACGCGGTAGTAGTCCACTCTATATGCGGTCCATCCAGGTGAAGAAAGGACTGATGGTTCAAGGCTTTCGCCACGTTTTGACTATGTAAAATGCCCCTCACACCGACATTGCCTCTTCCCCCTCATTCTTAATCACCAGAATACCGGCCGAACTTACACAACTTGAGAGTTGTCCTAACGGCCTCGACCGAGCTCTGACCACAGATCTTCAGCCACATCCTTGAGCCCTAGCTCGATTAACCTCCTCCTGCTAGGTCTGCCAGTGACTAGGTCCCACTCCATGGCTTTCAGAAAGTCCTGAAACAATACATCCGTATCTACCGTAATCCCCTTCGTCGGTCCTTCTCTCAAAGGAGGAAGACCAACCATCCTCGGGTGAATGGCCTGCTCCAAAGGGTTGAACCCCTCTCTAACATTGAAAGCCTGACGGATATTGGCTATCCTCTCGCCTATCCGGTAGGCCTCCTCCCGGTCAATATCCCAACCCGTCACCGCAGACACAAACTCCCACATGGAAGCCGGATCCATATGGTACCAGGGAAACCTACAAAGACCAGAAGAGTGAACGAAGTGGATCATGCACGCCGCTCTCTTAAAGGGTCCTCCCTTTCCAGCATAGTCGTACCTGTCCGCCCCAGCAGGTAACTCCTCCACGCCAAGGCTTTTCTTCCACCAATCTGGATAACCTTCCATCCAGTGCCCGCCCTGACCATGGCGACCTGGGGTGGCATCCAGCTGGTAACTCATCGCTAGACCAGGCCAATACTTGGGGTCGTGCATTCCTGGCTCCTGCCCAGCGCAATGGACAGCGAACTCCTCCGCACCCTTGCCGATCCTCCCCGCCGCTACCTTCACTCCATCAGCTAAGGTATCCCCGAACCCTTCTCTCTTGGCTATCCTTTCCACCATAGCCACGACAGCCTCAGCATTCCCCCATCGGAGTTCCATACCATCGGTATCACTATCGGTTATGAGCCCCTTCTCATAGCATTCAATAGCAAAGGCGATGGCGGAGCCAGCCGAGATAGTGTCTAGTCCCGCTCGATTACAGAGATCATTTAACTTGATTATCGATTCCACGTTGTCGTTCAGAGTCATAGCGCCGAAAGAAGCGAGGGTCTCATACTCAGGCTTATGCCCCTCGACAGCATAAGGACCAGTAATCACTTTCATATGACCACCACAAGCGATGGGACATCGGTAACAGGTGTACTTCTTCACCTCGTACTTGATGACGTTCTCATCACTTATCTTCTCCGCGGTCGGGAAATCGATGGGCCCAACCCCTGACCAATTCTTGACGGGCGTGTCGTTTACCTCCACATTGCCAGCCAGGAAAGCACATGTACCGTATTTCTTACGAAGATTGGCCACCTCCGATTTTTTGAGTTGAGCCAGATATCTCTTCCTCAGATCTCTCAGTCCTGCCTCATCGGCAATAGGGACCTTCATATCCCCTTTGACGACTATCGCTTTCAACCTCTTAGAACCCATCACTGCACCAAAACCCGAGCGACCTGCCGCTCGACCCTTGTCGTGGATAACACAGGATATGAGGGAGAGCTTCTCCCCCGCGGGACCGATGGAGGCTACCCGCACCTTCTCCCCCAACTCGGTCCTCAATATCTCCTCCGTCATTGTGATGTCCTGTCCCCACAAGTGGGCAGCATCCCTCAACTCCGCTTTGCCGTTCTCGACCAAGAGGCAAACCGGGCTCTCTGAGATGCCGGTGAGGAATATCCCATCGAAGCCAGCGAACTTCAACTCGGGGCCGAAGTAGCCACCACAATCGGAATCGCCCCATGTGCCGGTCAGCGGCGATTTGCCTACCACCATGAAGCGGGCACCAGCTATGGCCGATGTGCCTGAGCAAGGACCAGTGAGAATGCCTAGGGTGTTGTCGCATCCGAGAGGGTCGGCTCCAGCCTTCTGGCGGCTATAGATCGTCCTAGCCCCTAGCCCATAACCCCCGATAAAATTGCGACAGATCTCCTCCTCCAAAGGCTCCTCTTGAATAGACCTCTGTGACAGATCCACCCAGAGGAGCCTCCCCATGTACCCACCTGCCATCCTAATCTACCTCCCGATACCGAGAATGTGATCTATGAACCAACTGTCTGACTTCTATGATGACCTTAGTGTACCCTTCCCTGGCCTTTATCATATCCCGAAATGGGTCAGGGCCCCGATAGATAGGCAAATCTGAAGGGAATTCTTACGAAGTTAACCTGGTCGCAGAAGAGGATAATCGTCCGCTCATAGGCTGGCTTTTGGGAAAGACTGTATCGCCCAGGCTCAAAAGCAAGGGGCAAATAAATGCGATGACTTGGAGGAAACCATTGTTAATAAGGACTCCATCAGGGCACGCTTGCTCAGAGGCCGCTCCGCTACCCTTTCAGGACAGAAAAGAGACTAGACCCTTAGCAAACCGAACCACTGGTCCCTGCCTATGCCTTGCCTAGGATCAGAGCTAGAAGAGCCATGCGGTTGTAAAGAAGGTCGGCCGCTTGTCTGAAATAGGCAGCGCCAGGATGGCTATCCACCTCCGGGTCGAGTTCATCCACCCTCGGCAAAGGATGCATGATGGTTATGTCTTTTTTGGCCTTGGATAGCACGGAGTTGTCAAGCCCATACGAGCCCCGCAACGCCTCGTAATCTTCCTCGCGAGCAAACCTTTCCTTCTGGATGCGGCATAGATAGAGAACATCGGTTGCGGGAAGCACATCATCTAGATTTGTCAATTCAGCCACCTTATCTCTGTCAAACATCTCCAGGATCTCTCGATCCATCTTTAGGCTCTCCGGAGAGACCAAGTTCAACTTGATGTCAAAACGACTCAGCCCCATAGCCAACGAGCGCATAACGCGAGCGTGCTTTAGATCGCCCATCAAAGTGATCTCAAGCCCATCGATCGTTCCTTTCTCTTCATTTATGGTGAAGAGCTCGGAAAACGTCTGTGGAGCATGTTCCCCGCCCCCGTCACCTCCGTTAATCACCGGGATCGAAGCCGCATCGGCTGCCACACGGGCCGCTCCTACCTCTGGGTGTCTCAAGAGTATGACGTCGGCGTACTTTTCCATCACTCGCACCGCGTCAGCCAGGCTCTCGCCTTTTGCCGCGGAGGTAGTTCTCATTGCCTCGGCCACAGTCAAAACCCCACCGCCCAACCGCTGCATGGCGGACTCGAAGGAGAGTCTAGTCCGCGTGCTGGGCTCATAAAAAAGAGAACAAAGTACATAGCCCTTCAGCAGATCCAGCCCTTGATGAGCCTGTACCCTCTTCTTGAATTCCCTCGTCAAGGCAAATGGATATATCAACTCTTCTTTGGTAAAATCTTTTACCGAGATAATGTCCCTACCTGCAAAATTGACCATTTCTTCTGCTCCTCGATAATGATGCGTTTACACCCTCGCAAGGATGTGAAATCACTTCGCCGCTTCTACAACCTCCTTCGTTTCTTTAGCGATCATGAGCTCCTCGTTTGTGGGAATCACAAGAACTCGCACCTTCGCTGACTCTGTGCTTATATCGCCCGCCTGGCCTCTCGTGGCCTCATTCTTTCGAGGGTCGATATCAACCCCTAAAAACTCTAAGCCGGTGCCGATATCGGCCCGCATCTGGGGGTCATTCTCACCGATACCAGCCGTGAAGACTATGGCATCCACACCCCCCATCGCCGCCGCATAGGAGCCAATCCGCTTCTTCACCCGATAAGGGTATACCTCAAGCGCTATCCTAGCCCTCTCGTGGCCCTTGGCTGCCGCGGCTCTCAGGTCTCGCACATCATTGCTCAGCCCTGAGAGACCCAAGAAACCGCTTCGCTTATTGAAGAGATCGTTCACCTCTTGGGTGGAAAGCCCTTCCTTCTCCATCAAGAAGAAAACGATGGCCGGATCTATGTCCCCCGTTCGCGTGCCCATTACCAAGCCCTCTAAGGGAGTGAAACCCATGCTTGTATCCAATGAGCGGCCATACTGGACAGCAGTGACACTTGAGCCGTTGCCCAGATGGCAAGTTATCAGCTTTAACTCCTCAAGGGGCCGCCCCAGCATCTCTGCTGCCTTTTGGGCCACGTATTGATGAGAGGTGCCGTGAAAACCATATCTCCGAAGTTTGTATTTGGTGTAATACTCGTAGGGTAAGGCATACAAGAAGATATGTCTGGGCATAGTCTGATGAAAGGCCGTATCGAAGACCGCTACCTGGGGTGTGTCGGGCATCAGTCTCTTGCAAGCCTTAATGCCCATTATGTTGCCGGGGTTGTGAAGAGGAGCCAATTCAGCGCACTTCTCTACCGCCTCCATCACTTCATCGGTGATGAGAACGGAATTAGAAAACTTCTCCCCACCGTGAACGACGCGATGACCGACCGCATCGACCTCACCTAGATGCTTGATTACGCCATATTCAGGGTGGGTTAGCGCCGAGGTGACGACCTCCAAACCCGAGAAATGATCCTTCGCCTCGACGGGGAAGCTAACTGTTTCTTTTCCTAAGGGCTCGTAGGTGAAAAAGGAATCGGGACGCCCAATCTTCTCCAAGAGCCCTTTGGCCAAAACCGTCCCTTCCTCCACGCCCAAGAGTTGGGATTTTATCGACGAACTACCGCAATTGAGCACCAGAACGAGCATAGGTCTTCCTTATTATCCGCTAGCGCCGTGTCCCCAAAGGCAGAAAAGATCACGTAGTTGTGCTTGTGTCCCTCCACAGTAGAGCGACCGTTAGCCAACCTCATCAAACCGCGATGCGTCGGCGAAGGCATTAGTCTGGCGGGCGATTCTGCCAATGACTACGCGCATCTTCACCCCCTATTCTCGCTAGTCCCGTCTCACATTCTCTATATCTATCACAATGGCTTTGATCTGGGTCATCTCTAGAAGAGTATATTTGCCTCCCAGCCTGCCCTGGCCGCTACCCTTGCCACTATAGCCCCCAAATGGGATGTGGGGCTGCCAATAGGTACAGCCCTCGTTGACATTGACGATGCCGCACTCCATCTTCTCGGCGAAATATATGGCCCGTCGGATATTGCTGGTGAAGACACCTCCCACCAATCCCCAGGCGTTGTCGTTGGCGATCTCCAGGGCCTCTTCATCGTGAGAGAAAGTCAATATGGGAGCCACCGGCCCAAAGGTTTCCTCCTGATTCAGAAGCATATCCGGGGTTACTCCATCGATCACGGTGGGCTCGTAGTAGAGGTCCGTAGGGAACCCAGAGGCCCTCTTCCCACCAAACAATATCTTAGCCCCCTTGGTCAGGGCGTCCTCTAGATGTCCATCCACCTTGGCTGCGGTAGGTTCATTATTAAGCGGCCCCATGGTAGTCCTCTCATCAAGGGGATGACCCAACTTAACGGCCTTGGTCTCCTCGACGATTCCCGCTACGAATTCATCGTGCACTTTCTCATGGACTAGGATCCGCTCCGTGGAATCGCAGATTTGACCGGCGTTGGCGTAGCATCCATAAGCCGTTCGCTTGATGGCGGCGGGAAGATAGGCATCCTCGCAAACTATGACCGGCCCATTGCCCCCTAACTCCAAAAGCAGGCTCTTGTCAGGGGCCCTATCCGCCACCCGCATCCCCGTCTCTGTGCTCCCAGTGAGGCCTATCCCCTGGATATCAGGGTTAGAAGCGATCTCATCCCCCACCGTCGAGCCGGGACCGATCACCAAGTTGAGGACCCCCTTGGGCACTCCAGCCTCCTCGCAACACTCAGCCACCCTTGCAGCGATGATAGGGGTATAACTGGAAGGCTTCCACACTATCGCGTTCCCAGTAGCCAACCCGGCGGAAAGGTACTCCGTTGGTATAGTCAGGGGAAAGTTCCAGGGGGTTATGACTCCATAGACGCCTCGAGGTTGCCTTATGGTCATTATTCTCTTATGGGGATCGCTGGAGGGCAAGACCTCGCCTTCCAGCCTCTTAATATCCTCGGCTGCGGCCCTCCACATCTCAACCGCAATCTCCACCTCACCCCTGGCCTCTCGGAATGGCTTACCGTGCTCTAAGGATAACCCCTTAGCCAATTCTTCCTTCTTCCCCTCTAGACGGTCCGCGATAGCGTGGCACAATCGGGCCCGCTCGAAGATAGGCATATGGGCGATGCGACCCTTGGCCTTGTTCGCTGCCTCTACTGCTCTCTTGACATCGGCTCTAGTGCTTTGGGGTACTTCGGCCAGGACCTCACCTGTAGCTGGGCTGCGGAGGGGAGCGAACTCCCCGCTCTCCACCCATTCTCCATCGATATACATCTTAAGTCTCATTCTACCTCTCCTTTCCATCTCTCTAAGGAAGTCCACCGGGTTCCGGCCAAAACATAGGCCCATCTTCGGGCCTGCTGTTCGCCGGAGCCTATCAGATGGCTAAAGGACCTTATTGGGGGCCGCCCTCACGCCAGAAGGACATGGGGACAAAAGGCAGAGCAGAGGGTCGTGTGCCCAAACCGAACGCAACCCCATCCCCTCAGCCAAAAGGGGCGCTTCCTTGGCGTGAGTGAAATGGGGGGTCCGGCTCCATATCGCCCTCCCAACCATAGATGGGCGATAGACGCCGATTTTCAACCTACGAGGGACCTTTCACCTTCCTCACGATGGTAAGAAAAGAGACGAGTGAGTCCCCCTCAAGGAGAGAGGGCCCCTAATAGCCTCCTTCGCTATTTCCCAAAGGCCATGCTCAAGCCACTGGTGATGTAGTTACGGAAGACGAGAGCGAAGATTATGGGCGGTATGATGGCCAATACCACCGCCGTCGAAGCCAAAGCGTAACTCACATCGAAATTGATAGCCGCTGCGCTAAGAACCACGGGAACGGTCTTAGAAGCCATGGTCTTGGTGAGCAGCACGGCGAAGAGGAACTCGCTATAGGCGTTCATGAAGGCGAAGGCCCCGGTAGCCGCTATCCCTGGGGCCACCACCGGGACGACCACCTTGGTCAAGCACTGAAACCGGGTGCAGCCATCTACCATGGCTGCGTCTTCCAGATCAGGGGGCATGAAATCGAAATATTTGGTCATGAACCAGATGGTGAAGGGAAGGGTGAATGCCAGATAGACCAAGATCAAGGCCAGGTAGGTATCTAGAAGGTGCAAACGATCTACGATGACGTAGAAGGGTATGGCCACGGCTATGGCTGGGATCAAACGGCTCAGCATGATGAAGCCGAAGTTGATATCTCGCCCCACAAATTTAAGTCTGCTGAAGGCGTAAGCAGCCAAAACGCTGATGATGACGCAGAGAAACATGGTGGTTGTGGAGACGATGAAACTGTTCTTGAGGGCAGGGATGGCCGCGAGAGCCTCTCCGGAGGCCTTATGGCCCATCTGTGAGCCCACCTTGAATTCGTAAGGAGGTGGCGGTACTCGCGTTATGATGTATTTATAGTTGTCTAAAGTAGGGTTTTGGGGTATCCAGTGAGGAGGGACGGAGAAGATCTCATTGTCCAATTGAAAACTGGCATCCACCAGCCACAATACAGGCCCTATCAGCCAGAGGGCTAAAATCACGCTCACCACATAGAGGAAGATTCGCTTCCTTCTTGACATCCCCATAGTCGCAACCCCTTTCACCCTACGCCTAGTAGAGTTCCTCGCTACGCAGAGCCCAGAAGTAGAACATAGCCATGATTAGAGTGAGGAGGGCTATTATGAAAGCCAAGGCTGCTCCTCTCCCCAGATTCAGGTGGGTGAAGATCTCGATGTAAGTATACCAGGCCACCAGGGTGGTAGCATCGGCCGGGCCTCCGCCGGTCATTACATAGACCAGGTCGAAAGTGATGAAACCGATCAAGGTCTCCAAGATCAATAGCACGGTTAAGGTTGGCCTCAAGAAGGGGAAGGTCACGTACCGGAAGGTAGCCCAGGCCCCGCCCCCATCGATCTTGACCGCATCATAGAGTTCGTGGGGTACAACCTGAAGGGTGGCTAGAAGCAATATAGCCGCCAAGGGTAGATCTTTCCATAGGCGAGCCACGATCAAGGCGAATTGGGCTGTGGTTGGATTACCGAAGAAGGAGTAGTAACTATCAATGATGCCTAAGGAGTAGAGGAGCCCATTTATCAGCCCTACGTTTCCGGCGAACATCCATCGCCAAATGATACCGGCCATGACCACAGGGATGGCCCAAGGGATGAGAATGAGAACCTGGAGCGCTTTGGCCCCAGCGAATTTCTCGTTCATGAGCAAGGCGACTAATATCCCAAGAACAGTATTAGCCACCACGATAATGGCGGTGAATTGAAAGGTGGTCTTGAAGGAACGGATAAGGCCAGGGTTCTTCAAGACATCAGCGAAGTTTTTCATCCCGGTGAAGGGGTGTTGAAGAGGCTGGGTCAGGACGTTTTTATGCAAGGCCAGGTCGAGGCTGTAGAAGACGGGATATACGGTGAAGAGGATGATGATCAAAAGGGCGGGAAGGATGGAGAGATAGGCGTAAATATGCCTCCTCCCTGCCGCCGTTCTTATCCCTGGCCAAGGCGGTTGCAGGGCCCTCACCGCCGAAGGGTTTCCTTTTCTCATCGCCTCTCCCTTCCTAAGAGAATTTCACCGCTGCCATCTCTTCATACTTCTCATCGCGTGTAGCCCTTGCCTCGGCTGGGGAGGCCGGCCTTGCCGGTCTCCCCAGCATTGGGCTCATTAGGGAACCTGCTCGAACTCAGCCCTCGTACTCAGCCTTCAGTTCGAGCCACTTGTTGCCGATGTTCTTGATGGTGTCCTCGATGGACTGCTGTCCTAAGTAGCCTTTTTGAAGTTCAGCCCTGGTGAAGACATCCCAAGAGGCGTACCAAGGGGAGAGTTTGCGAGCCCTAGCGGTCTTGGCGATCTGCTCCAACTGGTCAACATCGGTCCACTTGCTGAAGGCATCCCGGATGGCCTGGTCCTCATATAGAGGCATAGGCCCGAAGCCCAGGCCGTGCTCCAGCGCCCATCTCCTGACCACTGGCCAGGAGCCATCGGGGCCTGGCCCGGCGAAATAAAGCATGAACTTCCAGGCCGCATCCTTGCCCGCTTGGTCTCGCTCGGCCAGTTTCTTGCTGACGCAGTAGAAGCGGACGAAGCCCAGGGTCTGATGAGTGGCACCAGGCATGAGGATCATCTTGAAGTTCCCCGCCTCCGCGGACTGGTCAGGATCCTGCCAGAAGGCCAGGCCAGAGGCTCGGCTCATGCCGTAGACCTGGGTGCCAGCCATCACGGCTTGGCCGTTGGCCACCCCGTCTCGGGTCAGGCTCTCGGGATCCATGAGCCCCTCATCTAACATCGTCTTCACCCACTCGATATGCTGTTCGAGGGTGCTATTGGGGATGGGATTGCCGTTGGCGTCGATGAAGGTGGGCATCAGGTTCTCGTCGAAGAACTCATCGCCCCGGGACATGAGCATGGCGGTGACGACCTCGATGGAGAAGGGCTCCATTTGGGACCAGCCTTCGCCGAAGGGGTATTTTACCAGCCCCTTCTCCTTGATGATCCGGGAGTGCTCCAGGACATCCTCCCAGGTCTCCGGCTCCTCCGTTATTCCTGCCTCCTCGTAGATGCGCGTGTTATACATGAAGGCGATGGGGTCGGCGTAGTAAGCCAGCCCGTACAACTCCCCATTATAGGTCACGCCGGCCAGGGTGTAGGGGAACAAGTCAGCGGCCAAGGCGTCCACTTCGGCCGCGGGGAAGACCTCCGTGAGAGGCACGATCCAACCGGCGCTGGCCCACTCCTGCAACCAGTGGTCCGAGCCGTAGAGCACATCCGGAACGCCGGTACCTCCCGTGAAGTTAGCGACGATGGTATCATGATAGTGGCCCCAGTCGTAGTCGGTCAACTTCACCGTCACCCCGGGGGCAGTCGCCTGGAACTTGTTGATGTTGTCCTGGATCATGTCCACGGCGTAGGTCCACACCGCGAAATCCAGGGTCACCTCCGCGGGTGGCGGTGGGGGAGAGGTAGGCGTAGGGGCCGCTGGGGTCGCCGCCGGCGGGGTTGTAGGGGTCGGAGCGGCGGTGGGCGTCGCTGCTGGGGCGCAGCCAGCCACCACCAGCATAAAGACCACGCAAAGTACTAGAAAAATCCTTAACCCTTTCATTTCCTCCTTTGCCTCCTTCTCAAATAAAGGGCTCCACTTAACTTCTCATTCCAGTGGCCTCACCTCCTCTCCATATGGTTCTCACAGGCCTGTGCCGATGGCTTCGATCTCATTCTCATTATATTGAGTAGGAGATGGCTTGTCAATAGTGCGCTAACTGAAACCTTCCCAAACAATTGCCCAACATAAAAGCGCAATGTCTCCGGACAACAGTCTCGAGGATCTCCAGGGAGAACACGTCTCCTAATGTCTGCCGGAGAAAAGACGATTTTCTTCCCATCAGCCCTTGGATTCCTTCTCTTCATAAGCCTGTCCCAGGATTTCTACTAGGTGCAAAACCTCCATTTCTATCCCGGCCTTCCTAATACCATATCTGAGTTGCATTGCGCAACCAGGATTGGAGGTTACTACAGCCTCCGCTCCGGTGGCCGCAATGTCCTCCACTTTACGCACGAGAACTCTTTCCGAGATATCACAATGGGTTATGTTGTATACTCCACCGCTACCACAGCATCGATCAGGCTCGGTCAACTCTATGAACTCCAATCCAGGGATTGAGCGCAAGAGTTGGCGAGGCTGGTCTCTTACCCCCTGGGCGTGCACTAGATGACACGCATCATGATAGGTGACCCTTTTCCTCACCTCTCTAAGGGGGGAGGATAGGTTGGGGGCAAGGAACTCGCTAATATCTCGCACTTTCTGACTCACGGCGGATGCCTTGGCAGCATAGATTTGGTCATCCTTCAAGAGTCCCCCATACTCCTTGAGCATCGCCCCACAGGCAGCGCAGTTGGTGACTATAGCCTCTGCCTCTACCGGGAAGAGGGTATCTATATTGCGCCTCGCCAGGGCCTTGGCCATATCCAATTCCCCCACCGCCATGTGGGGCGCACCACAACAGACCTCGCCAGCGGGAACGACCGTCTCATAGCCATTCTTGGCCAGGATCCTCATCGTCGTCCAATTGACCAGGGAGTAAAGGATATTCATTATACAACCAGGAAAGAGCGCCACCACTCCTCGTCTTTCCCCATCCGCTGGTTGACGGTGAAAGGAGGCAGGGAAGAAGCGCCTGGGCAAGGGAGGGAGGAGTTGCTCCATTGTGTCCAACGGGCTGGGCAAGAGCGAGATGGCGCCCGCTCTGTGAAGAAGCCCCTTAAGATAGCGCTGATAGAGGCGAAGCAGAGACCCCGCAGTCGCCAACCGTCTTGGGTGGCCAAAGAGCTCCTGAAAGATCAACCGACGAAGAGCCCTCTCCAGAATCGAATGATCCCTTACCTTCTCTATCTCCCCCCTGTTGGCTTCGATATTGTGGCCGGGCTGCACTGCTGCTGGGCAGTTAGTGTCGCAGTTTTGACAGGCAAGGCATAGGTAGGTCTGAATTGCCAGGCTCTTCACTTCTACCTGCGACATCTCGGGACTGAGGCTGGGGATGCTCATCAAGAAGGCGGGGCCGTAGAAGCGGTCAGGGCTCTCGGCCACTACAGGACAGGTCCCGTCGCATACTAAGCACTCTATGCACTCTGGCCAGGTGGGGTCGTCCGGTGGACGGGAGGGCATTAGCGGGAAGGCCGGCCGCCTTTCAAAGAAGGAGAACACTCGCTCCTCGTAGTGGTCTCTAGCCACTATGAGATCTTTGATCACTGGGAAGTTGGGCAGAGGCTCTATTAGGATCTCATCCCCTTTCACCACCTCTTGACAGGTCAAGACGGGCTTGCCATTTAAGGAGAGGGCACAACTGCCGCACTTTCCCATTCCGCAGGAGGAGCGAAAGGCTAAGGAGGGGTCTTGTTCCTGGCTTATGATGCGCAGGAGGTCTAAGACGGTTGCGGGGGGAGTATATCTTACCTCGTACCCCTGGTACCAGGAGCCGCCAGAATCGTATCGAAAAACGCGAACTTTAACCTCTTCATCCATATCCTATACCCTCAGGGGACGAAACGAGGTTCTGAATTCATCTCCCTTCAATCGGAGCAGCACGTTTTTTAGCCAAAGGCGATCATCCTTTTCTGGGAAGTCCTCCCGGTAATGGGCCCCTCGGCTCTCCTCCCTCACCAGGGCGGAGGTGATTATCGCCTTGCCCACCAGCAAAAGGTTCTCTGCCTCTAGATAACTAACCAATTCTCTATTATAGAGGAGCCCTTTACCTGCCACTCTCAGTTGGGAGAGGTCTACCTGCAATTGACCTAACCCTTCCAAAGCCTCCGTCAGGGAGCGCTGACTGCGCACGACGCCCGCCTTCTCCCACATGATCTCTTGTATAGCCCTCTTCACCTCTACCGGTCTGACACCCTCGTTTCTCCTCTCCAGGAGGCTGCGAATCCGTCCATCTTCCTCCTTCACCTGTTCGGCATCGATCACTGGTGACGACGACTCGAGGGCCCATCTCGCCGCCCATTGCCCCGCTCGGGCCCCGAAGACCAGAAGATCGGCTAGGCTATTACCCCCCAGCCTATTGGCTCCATGAATCCCTCCGGCCACCTCGCCAGCAGCGTACAGGCCGGCCAGATTGCTCTCCCCTTTCTCGTTGATCTCGATTCCTCCCATGAAGTAGTGAACCGCGGGAGCCACCTCGGCCATCTCCTTCTTGAGATCTAGCCCTCGCTTCAGACAGAAGTTGTATTGATCCAGGTAACTCAGGAATACTCTCTCGGGGGTCTCGCGTGCGTCCTTGAAGACTCCCCCGTGCTCCGTCCCTCGCCCCGCCTCTATCTCGGAGTAGATAGCCCGGGACATTATATCACGAGTGGAGTCCTCTAGCCTCTGGGGATCGTACCTCTCCATGAACCTCTCCCCATAACGGTTGAGCAACTTCCCCATTATCCCTAGAGCAAACCCTTTGACCGATGGGGGAAAGACTAAAGACCGGGGGTAGAATTGTACCTGCTCCATATCCACCATCGCCGCCCCTGACCTCAGGGCCAAAGCCAAGCCGTCACCGCTATTTGACGCCATGCTGGTGCTCATAGGGTAGAGTTGACCAACCCCTCCCGTGGCCAAAACCACCGCCTTGCTTGCGAAAACGAGGAACTCTCCCGAGCGACAGTCGATACCTGTGGCGCCCACCACCCGCTCCCTCCTGGTGAGGAAGGCGGTCATCATCGTATCTTCCTGGAATTTGACCCCTACTTGAAGGGCTCTACGGCGTAGAGTCTTGGCGATCGCTAAGCCCACTCGGTCGCTGCGCACCAGAACGCGCGGATAGAGATGTCCCCCCGTTTGAAGCAAGTAATAGCGACCACCCTCTTCGCGATCGAAGGTTAGCCCCCATTCCTCCAATTCCGCTACCCGTTTCGGGGCCTCCTCTATCAGGAGGCGCACCAATTCTCGATTATTAAGGAATTGGCCACCGGCGAGGGTATCCTGAAGGAGTACCTCTGGCCCATCGCCAGGAAGATGCCAAGGACCGACGGCACTCAGCCCGGAGGCCATCACCGTGTTCCCACTCCTGCCGACCAGCCCCTTGTCAACGAGGAGCGTCCTAGCGCCACCCTCAGCCGCGCGGATCGCCGCCCACAGCCCAGCGCCGCCCGAGCCAACCACGAGGACATCCGTCTCTATGGTCTTCATGCGCCTCACCTCTCATTCGGTGCTGATTCAAGACGCCTTTTGTAACCCATCATTCTCATAATTAGCACCCCGTTGGCCTATTGTACACAGTCTATTATCGCTGTCCATTCGACAGAATGCTTCCGATCGTAGCAAGTGCCAACACTTTTGCTCAAAAGCCACCCTTGGTGAAGCAAGCCAGCCCAGCCCATCGGGCACCGTAAATCTTTAGAACCCACTGGGCCGTTCTATAGGTCAAATATCTTCCCAGGATTCATGATGTCCTGAGGGTCAAAGGCTCGTTTGGCTCTCTTCATAAGGTTCAACTGGCCGGGTTCGATTGCCATGGGTAAGTAAGATTTCCTAATCGCGCCGATCCCATGCTCAGCGGCGATCTTTCCCCCCAAGGCAAGGGTCTTCTCGAATATAATTTTGCATATGTCAGGATATTTCCTAAGCCAAGCCTCTTCATCATATTCCCCTGGAAACATTACCACGTGTATATTGCCGTCGCCTGCATGGCCAAAACAGGCGGCTTCAAAGCCAGTGCTGTCTGCTAGACGTCTGATCTCGAATATCAGTTCGGGCATACATGCTCGCGGGACGACAGGATCTAGGCTGCGGTACAAAGGGTTTCTGGCCGATGCTGCTTCAAAAAGGCACCGGCGGAACTTCCATAGGCGTTCGCGGCTCGCACTGCTATGCGACACTAATATCTCTATAGCACCGTTCTTGCTACAGGTTGCCTCGATGGCCTCCATTTCTCTATCGATATCTCTTTTATCGGTTCCATATACAGTAATAAGGAGGTGGGCCGCTGCATCCGGGAAAGGTGGCTCCTGACCTAAGAAACTCTTCCCGAGCTCTAGAGAGGGCTTGTCCATCAGCTCAAGGGCGGCAGGGATTATCCGCCTTTTGATAAGTTCAGAAACGGTCTTGGAGGCACTACCTACAGAAGAATAGGCAACCAGGAAATCGGCTCTGACCGGGGGAAGTGGCAGGAGTCTTAAGATGGCCTTGGTAACAATACCAAGGGTACCTTCGGAACCTATGAAGAACTGGGTCAAGTTGTATCCGGTGGCATCTTTTACGACTTTTCCTCCCGTTCTTATTACTTCGCCGGTTGGCAGAACCACCTCCAAGCCACAAACATAATCCTTCGTTGACCCGTATTTGACAGCGTGTGGCCCCCCCGCCCCCTCCGCGACATTTCCGCCCAAACTACAACTGTCCAAACTGGCAGGATCGGGCGGGTAGAAAAGGCCCTGATCCTCAACAAGCCGGTGGAAGTTTCCCGTTATCATGCCTGACTCCACCGTCGCCATAAGGTTGTCGAAATCAAGTTCAAGCAATTGATCCATCCTTTCCATCGAAATGACGATGCCGCCGTGAATGGGAACAGCTCCACCACTTAGGCCATACCCTAATCCCCTGGGAGTGAGGGGAATGCGGCTCTCACTCGCCAACTCGACCACTCTTTGAACTTGATCCACATTTCTCGCCTTTACAACCGCCTCAGGATAGGCTTGTAGACCCCTAGTCTCGTCCCTGGAATAGGCTTCCAAGACTTCCTCCGAAGAAAAGACAACATCTTCTCCGAGCTCGTTTTCCAACCTGCCCAGGAGTTTGTCGTCAACCTTATTGTACATCTCGTGCCTCGGTCACCTCAGTATCTCTCCTAGCAGCCCCCTTTCACCTTTCGTCCTACACCTTTCTGAACAAGGGGACCGTTCTCTATAAGTCCGGAACTCAAAGGTGCAAAGGGAAACTAACAGGCGATGCCCTTCTTGCTGGGGCGGACCACAGCATACGGGGTAACCGTAGCTACGCCCCACTTCGACTTGGCGGCCGTGGTGCAATCGAACAACTCCCACATGATCCTAATGGGTCACAGAAAGAGTCTACCACAGAAACTTCTAGGGGCCAAGAACCGGGAGCAATGCGGCCTTGGGAGGAGCAAGGGCGTTCTCGTGTCCGCCATTTCTGCCTTCTCTTCAAGGCTGCCCGTACATCCTCCCCTTAAATATGTCTCCTGCCCTTTGCCAGACTATTGAGACAGCTATCTGATCCAGGAAGGCCTGGGGACCGCTTCACATGCGGTTGAACATGAGATCTGAGGGTATGGAAAGGTGATGCCAGCCCGGAGAGGCCAAGCAAACTTGGCGGATGAGTACTTGGAGAGATTAAACTGTTAGGCAGTGGTTGACGCCGCGCCGGAGGAGCAAACCTGGAACCCGTGATTCACGCATGTCATACCTGGATGACATGATCAAACTAGCCTGTGCCGGCCTAGCTCCATCTCTTCGCACAAAACAAGGAGACCCTTAGATACATGCTCCCTGACAAAGCCAATCCCCGTCGCGAAATCACTCACGATCGCAAGCCCCTCCCACGACGAGAGGGTCTTCTTCATGCTCACAATCAAGCCACGTGTTCTCCTTGCTGGTGTTAATATGCAAGCCACGAAAGTAGCTCGGTGTGGCTCCAAGGGATCGGGGCTCAAACCGCCAAATTGCGGAAAAAACTACTGCGGACTTAATCCAGTAGCGTATTAAATTCTCAGGATTTTTGGGGATAAGAGAGTGCTCACCTAACCCTGATGTGGTATCCTGGTTTTGTTTGAAAGCCTGGATACACCAGGAGGTGAGCACCCATGATCCCGAGAGACTACGTAAAAAGTCTAGCACACAAACTGGCAGAAGCCAAAAGTGAAGGAGAGAGGCTGAGAGCGGTA
>Ga0315314_1001348_pt1 | contig 22412 bp, 17 predicted proteins | sample TDP9_MG_FD_203631 | JGI IMG/M metagenome (GOLD analysis project Ga0315314, IMG submission 203631) | Freshwater sediment microbial communities from Lake Towuti, South Sulawesi, Indonesia - TDP9 | ecosystem: Environmental > Aquatic > Freshwater > Lake > Sediment | place: Indonesia: South Sulawesi... | reverse complement strand
GAGAGGATACCTTCCAACTGCTCCGGCATCACCGCATTGCCTGGTGCATCACAGATGTCGACCTGATGCCAGCCGTCCCGGAGATTACAACCGATTTCATCTACATCCGTTGGATCGGGCATCGCAGCGTCCGTGCCCGAAGGCAAGAGCGGAAAGCCAACCGTACTGGAGATCTCGAACTTTGGGCAAATACTATCAGGGAGCTAACTGGGGAAGTCGGGAGGGTCTACGGTTTCTTCAATGATGACTATTCCGGCCACTCTCCGAGCGACGTTAACCATTTGAAAGAGCTGCTGAGCATTGGAAAGGTTGAGCCTTCTAGCCTCTGGCCACCACAACTGCGCATCGTGTGACACCACGGCGGAGCCACGGCGTTCCTCCCGGTCTCCCTTTGCAAAGGTGCGCAGGCGCCTCTAGAGGACTGGTGATCAGGAATAGCGTATCCGATCCTGGTCTAGTAGCTTTCTGAACTGCCCGAATCAAAGCGTATTGTTCGCTCTTAGTTAGTCACTTCGGGGCGGTGCGCACCTCAGCGACCGAACTGGTTTCGTCACAGGGATTGCCCTCGACTGGACCTTGCCCTTGTGCCCACTCGCACAAGGCCGAAATGCTGGCAAGCCTTCTATTCACTGTGGCTGGCTTGAATCCCGATCCTCCAAGAGGTAACGCTTATATTCTCTAAGATCGATCGGGGTTATGGATTTAGGAGTTAGCTCTTCCCCACTGGTTTCGTAGAACCACTTGGCAAAGAGCTTGAGGTCACTAGAATACGATCTGATGGTCTGCGCACTTCTATCGCGTGAGCGCAGATGCTCGATGAATCGCTGAAGGAGTTGTGACCCTTGTTCAACCTCTCCCCTGCCCTTTGGCGATGCTTCCTGCTGAGTTGGCAACATTATCTTAGGCGTTTTTCTCGCCTTACCAATGCCACTCTAGCAGATTGTGTGGGGGGAATCAAGAGGGATTCCTTAGATAAGCATACTGATCTGAGGACCTCTTGAACGCAGGAAAGGGTACAGAGGATCCGCAAGAACAGCCGTGAGCTACATGACATCTGAAATAAGTCTCTTATGGGGCTGTTGCCGTAGTTTTGCGTCGAACACACGGGACGAACCGTGTGGCAGCGGGGCAACCGAAGCTTCCGAGGCTAGGGAGAGGTCTCATCAGTGACCGCTTCTGCCTTGAGCATCCATTGGACGCGGATGATCCTAGCTAACAAGGAAAGAAGGGCCCTACCCTAGATAGTTATCCCCAACAATCCAGAGCCTATCTTGACAGAACACAACCAGAGCAACTTCGTCGCTCCGGCATAATAGTCATGATCGCGCTTTCAACTCTACGAACCCTGTGCCCCCTACGAGCGCCAACCTGCCCGAGAGCGCTCAAGGAACCGCATAGCGTACTCATCCCGTCCCATGAGAAGATCACAGGCGGCTATTGTCTTGCGAATCTCAACATCGAGAGGATCCACAATCGCACAGGTCAGTCCCGCTGCCACGGCCATAGCGAGAAACGATCTATTGATCAGACTACGCTCTGGCAAGCCAAAGGAGATGTTACTCCCTCCCAAAGTGATATTCACTCCCAGGCTCATGCGGATCAGCCTAATCGCCTCCAGGGTTACCACTCCTGCCGTGTGGTCTGCTCCTACGGTCATGGCTAAGGGATCGATGATCACGTCTTCTCTAGCGATCCCTTGCTTCTCTGCGCGCTCTATGATCTTCTGTGCTATCTCCAGCCGTCGCTGGGCCTCCTTGGGGATACCCTCCTCATCCATGTATAAGCCGATCACCGCACAGCCATGTTCCTTCACCGAGGGGAGCACTGTCTCTAAAGATGCCCCCTCACCGGTAACCGAGTTCACAAGAGGCTTGCCTGGACAAACGGCCAAGGCAGCGGCCAAGGCTTTGGGGTTGGCCGTGTCGATGCAAATGGGCACATCTACCGCCTCGGCCACGGTCTGAACAGCCAGAGGGAGGGTTCTCTCCTCATCGACACCGACAGCGCTCACGTTCACGTCGATAACTTGTGCACCGGCTTCCACTTGGGCTAGGGCTTCCCGGCGCACTAATGACATATCACCCTGGCCTAAGGACTCAGCCAGTCGCCTCCTGCCACTGGGGTTGATCCGCTCGCCGATGATGACGAACGAGCGCTCAGGGCCGATCACCACTTGTTCAGCGTTGCAGGAAAGACAAGTGTCCATACTTGGTGCGATCTCCTTTGCGGTTGAGCCGGATGTCCGCTCTCTTTTGGCGGAGGGTGCTTACACTCCATCGGTCACAAGTATAGAATTGGTATCTTGAGGAACCTCGGTCGTGTAGGTACGCCGGGCACGATCTTGAGCTTTTTTCCCATAGAGCGAATGGATGCTTGCGATTATGCTGGTTAACCGATCCCAAACTTGGCCATCAGAGTCGCATCAAAACACCGTTTCCCTAGCGAAACGATACGTACCTTGGGACGTATGGGCTAATGGCTCCCACTAGCCAACTTGTGAGTCAGCGTTAAGGCTCTCAAGACCGGATACAGCCCTAGGTAAACGTCATGATAGGCAGCGTCGTATCCCGCATGGCAATCTGGGTCGCTCTCGTAACGCAAAGCGGAGCCGTAAGCACGGCTAGAAGCCTCTGCCTCGTCGGCAAAGATACCAATGCCAATCCCAGCCAGGAGAGCAGCGCCCTGTGCCGTGACATCAGTTACCGCCGGTGTCACAATTGGAATGCCTAACACATCGGCTTTTAGCTGTTGCCACCAGGCATTGCGTGATCCACCGCCGACCACACGCAGTTCCCTCGCCGTTGAGCCAGCTATCGTCTGGATACCTTCGAGCAAGTACCGTATAGCAAAGCTAAGGCCCTCCATCACCGCCCGAATCACATCAGACCGGGTGTGGCCCAAACGCAATCCCAGCCAAGCTCCCCAGGCATCTGGATCACGGTTGGGCGGGCCACTACCCTCCAGGTGAGGCAGAAACCAGAGACCATTAGCCCCAGGGGGTGCCAATGCGGCGTCTTTCATGAGCCTATCCACGGTGGCAGAAGCATCATCACCGGCCAGGAGACGGCTTAGCCACCCCACAACAGCGCCGCTCATAATCCCGCCCATCAGATAGTAACGGTCACGGACAGTATGGCAACCGCAGCACAGTCCAGAAGAAGCGCTATCCCCCTCTAGAACGGGGGTATCCAGGGTCATCAAAATAGCTTCGGCCGTGCCAGCCGAATCCAATACTGGGCCGGGGGCTATTACGCCAGCTGCTAGGGCTGCGCAGATATGGTCGTGTCCGCCTGTGACCACAGGTATGCCAACAGGCAAGTTCGTGGCCTCGGCCGCATCCGGAGTCAATACTCCAACAATCTGTCCGCTGGGCACCACTGGCGGCAACAAGTCAGCTGGTAGGTGAGCCGCACCTAGCAAATCGTGGGACCAGGTCCGCCTCCTCACATCGAAGAGCATCGTACGCGAGGCCATACTGTAAGTGGTCATTCGCTTCCCAGTCAAGCGAAAGGTAATCCAGTCCGCCAAGCACAGCCAGGTACAGGCTCGCTCAAATATCAGCGGATCGTGCTCCCGGTACCACAGCAGCTTGTTAGCGGAGTAAGTATGGTCCAGGGGCAGACCAGTTGTGCGATAGATTTGTGCATCGGTAAGGCGTTCCCGCCACCAGTCCACCCACGGTAGAGTACGTCTGTCGTGCCACGCTAGGACAGGCGCAAGCGGATTCCCAACAGTGTCTAGCAAGACGCCAGCCTCACCCATACTGGCCACGGCCAGAGCAACTACCTGTTGCCCTGAATCAAGTTTATCCGTGACCTGCTGGATCAGTCGGGCACTCACTTCCCACAGAGATTCAGCATCGTACTCTGAGCTCCCGAGCGGGTTTGAGATGCCACGACCTCTGGTCGAAACCGGACTGGTAGATGTAGGTGCTGTGGCGCTTGTCACGGGCTGACCGTCAGCATCAATAGCCACAACCTTGCAATTCGTAGTACCGAGGTCAAGGCCCAAGAGGATTCCCATAACTTCATCCCTTCATCGCACCGATATGACCATCACCTAGACCAGGGCAGAACCCGATCCGCAGTCTGCCGGCCGTGTCGAGGCCTCCATTCACCACGAAGAGCTTGACTACAGATGGCCCTACCAAGGAGAGTTGCAGTGCTAGGATCCTATTAGCTCCCTTGCTTTCCTTGCGGCTGCACTGGCGTCAGGTGCAAAGCCATGGGCACCAATCTTATCAGCAAAAGCTTGGGTAAGTGGAGCACCACCAACCATCACCTTCACCCTGCCGTATAGTCCGGCTTGCTTCAGCCTGTCGATGGTAACCTCCATCGAAGGTATGGTTGTGGTCAGCAGAGCCGACAGCCCCACCAACTCTGCCGCTGTGTCTTGGACTGCCTGCACGAATCTGTCAGGCGAGACGTCAACCCCCAAATCAATCACCTGGAAACCAGCACCTTCCAACATCATCCCTACTAGGTTCTTGCCAATGTCATGCAGATCGCCCTTCACCGTGCCGAGGACAATCTTGCCAATCGGCTTGACATCTTGCTCAACCAGTCTGGGGCGTAAACGAGCCATGCCGGCCTTCATCGCGCGGGCACTAATCAACATCTCAGGCACGAAATACTCCTGGCGCTCGAAGCGGAGACCCACCTCGGTCATAGCCGGAATCAATGCATCCTTCAAAATCTCGTCAGGCTCTATCCCCGCTTCCAATGCTTGCAGTACCAGTTGGTCCGTTTCCTCTCGCTTACCTTTGAGAACGGTATAGAAAATCGATTGCTTGATGCCCATGAAACGCTTCTCCTTTCTGTTACCAGTTGTTCTACACATCGCTGGGCTCATCTTGCTAGACAAATGCTAGCCTACCCAGCGTATCCAGGACTAGTTCGTTACACCTGCCACGATACGCTCAACGGCCTCTTTCAGGTCAAACCCTTCTCTCCATCCGGAGATTAATGCACTTACCACGCCTCGTCGGTTCCACCTCAAGCATAGCCCTTGCCATCCAGCATTCTCAGTCTGGCTGGCCACTGGCCTGACTATTACATCTGAGTATACCTTTCGTGAGACAAGCGCCTTCGGTAACCCACAAAATGGAGCAAGCCCAACACAGTGCGTACCCACGTTCCGGCCCAAGTCAACACCAACAAACAAGTGTAGTCAGTTGGGCTAGACTCCGGATATGTTGTACGGTCGACAGTATGCCTAAATCGACGCCTTTCAAGATCCAGGTATGTCGCTCTGGTACTCGTTTGGCTTCTCGAACCATCTCTCCGGACGGGACACCATCAAAAAGCCATGTCTTACCTATATCTACCGCCGTCGAAGCTTCCCCCGGGGCCTAGCGTCGCTTGAGTCAAGATAGATGTCACGGCCATATCTTTCAAACGCCTGTCCCATAGTTTCCACATTCTCTAAAGGCACAATATTGTGATCCTTGCCGCAGTCAGCTAGTGCAATGAGTCCACCTTCGGGACGTCCCAAAGCGCGGATGATGTGTTGCACCTGCTCTTCAATCTCCCGAAGAGTGCCAGATATGAGCGTGCGTTGGGAATCAACATTGGTGCAAAAGCACACCCTCCCTCCAAAGTTTTGTGCCAACCGGTCTATCCCATTACTTGCCTCAGTACCAAAGATGAGCGGCTGTTCTAGATTCAGCACATCGACACCGATTTCGACAAGGTCAGGTATGATATCCCATACATTCCCACAAGTATGAAAGAGCACGTCCATTCTTTTGCGGTGTACGAAACGGAACTGCTCCTGATACCTTGGCTTGAACACCTTCCGCCACATGTCTGGATTTATCATCAGAGAATGCTCAGTACCCCAGTCATCAAAGAACCACACACCATTGACATTGCGCTTCGCATACTCCTCAATGATTCCAAACTCGAACTCAAATACCTTATCTGCCAGTTCGTGCACCAATTCAGGAGACAGATGTAGATCTACAAGAAGATCCTCAAAGCCCCTCAGGGCAAACATTCTGTTGAAACCAGAGAGCCCCATGCTTCCTGCAATATACTTGTCTGGGTATTTCTCAACAGCTGCCTCAATATCATCGAATCGGCTTCCAATATGTGGGTCTGGCAACGAATAGTGAGTCAGATCTTCCCTATTGGCTATGGGGTGCTCAATCACCTGCCCGGCCCCCGTGCCGATCAAATTGTCCCACATACACCCCCATTCATCCACACCCTTGCGCGAAGGGTCCCAATCCACCAGGGAAGCGTAATCTACTTGCACAATATCAGAGCGATCCGGATCATTCCTAAAATGCAACGGAACCCTTGAGGGTCTTTCAAAACGAATCGCCCTTGTTACCAGTTCTCTGCTTTTCATATCGACTCCGGAAATGGCTAGCTGGGCGTAAATCCGCTACCTTTTCCTTGGCCCATTTGAACGCAAAAGGCGACGCTAGATAGGGCTGCACCGCGAGGCACTAGTAGTATCCGAACTCTTCCGCTGCCTCGAAGAAGGCAACAATGTTCTCCCACGGCACATCAGGTTCCACATAGTGGCTTGGGCCTAGAACCAGGCCGCCGTCTTTGCCTACAGTTCGTATGCGCTTGGCTACGACTTGCCTCACCTCCTCTGGAGTGCCAAAAGGCATGGTCGTCTGATTTCCGACGGTGCCAGAGAACGAAAGTTTATCACCGTATTTGCGCTTGATCTCAGCCGGATCCATACACTCGGGCTGTACCGGGTTGAGAACATCTATGCCAATCTCGATGAGTTCTGGGATAAAGGGCTCAACATAGCCATCTGTATGGTATTCGACGATGAGCTCAGGTCTTACGCGCCGAGCAGCTTGGATAACCTGGGCCAGGCGTGGCTTGAACCAACGCCGCCACAGGGGAACACTCATGATCAACCGATTCTGCATGCCAAGATCATCGCCGGTGTGTAGAATATCCACTCCCGCTTCGGCATAACGGGTCGCCTGAAATATGCGGATCTCTAGCATCTTGTCCAGCAAGGCTGTTGCGAAATCGGCATTGTCATAAAAGTCCACGAATAGGTTGTCCATGCCTCGGATGTGCCAAGCGCGCTCGAAGAACGTTCCCCAGAGGGAACCGGTAACCGCAAGGCCTTGGTCATAAAAGAATCGCGCCTCGGACTCCAGATGAGCGTGACATCGCTCCTGCCGAAAATCCGGAAAGGGGAACTCCTCCAACTCGGCAACTGTCTGCAGATTGCGCATTGGATATACGTAGTCCGTGGTGTGGTACTTGAACCCCCATACAACAAAATTGCCCCACTCGTCCACAAAGGCTCCATCCGGCAGGGCGGGCAAATAGCGGGAAAAATCGGCAGGAGGCTGAGGTTTCCGGAAATCTACCGTCCGTCTGTCCATCCCGAAATAGGCTGCATAGTCTGAAGCGCCAGTGCGTAGCCGAAATATCTCCTCAACAGGTATCGTGAATACCGCTTCCCTCGGTACCCGGTCAGGCTTCTGCCGGCGCATAGCCCTGAGAATACGTTCACGAGGTGACATACCACCCACAGACTATCCTCCGTTCGCTCAACCTTGGCAGATTTGCCAAAGCCCCCACACCATTCTCAGCTGCTCACTATACAGCCGTAGCCTTCGCACATCTCCGCTACCCGCTCCCGATAGTAGGCGAAATTAAGCCACGAAACGTCAGGCGGCACATGGTGGTCCACCGTGGGGATGTACCCTCCTCGGCTGAGCAAGAAGGGCAACCTTCTTTCCAGTTCCTCTTCAATAGCCTCTTGACTTTTGGCCAGGGCACGCTTGTCAATTCCCCCCAGGATCTGCAGGTTTGGATACTCCTTTCCTACCTCCTCCACATTCATACCGGCCTGTACTTCGAAGGGATAAAGCCCGGTGATCCCCGCTTCTATAAACAGTGGAATTAGGCTGCTGCAATTCCCATCGGTGTCTACCAAAATGATATCTATACCTCTATCTTGAAGAAAACCGGTCAACCGCTTGTAACAAGGCAGGAAGAACTCTTGAAACATCTTGGGGGAGATCAGAGGGCCTGAGCGAAAGCACATATCCTCCCAGAAATGGACGCAGTCCACATCCACCTGCGCCATCGCTTCCTCCCACAAGTGCAGCCACATCTCGGTCAAGGTGTTCAGGCTGTCGCGGATGAGCGCCGGGTCATCATAAAAGGTGACGAGAAGACGTTCGATCCCCATCAATTGACGGAGTTCTCCAAACAACCCCTCGGGGTATCCTCCCAAGGCGACAGGGAAAGTCCGATGACGCAAAGTTGTCACGATCTCCGGCCAGTTTGAGGGAACACGGGCTGGGAAAGAGAGGTCGAGTGTCGCTCGCATCTCCTCCCAATCACGCTTGCCTTCCACAGGGAAGGCCAGGAACTGCGGCATAGACATGCCTTCTTTGAAGATCCGTTTCCGGATGCCATACTCATCAACAATGACGCGGGTTGTGTCATCCTCCTCAATGATAACGGGAGGCGTAGGTATTCGCAAACTGCCGCGCACGGGCAAATGCACAACCCCCTCATCCAGTTTTAGGACGTCGTGCGCGTCCTGCTCCCGAGGCATGCCTGGACGCCACGCCCCCGCATCTCCATTGATCGAGTCGGTAGTTGGCAATGCTTCAGGCAAGCCAACCTTGCAGGGCAACCCTTCTGAGTACCAGCGCTGTATCGTCTCCACCCAATATGCCCACTCCCAATAGGGAGGATGGTCACACGGCTCGAAATGCATAGTGGCCAGGAACCGCTCGCGGGCGTTCATATCGATATCCTTCCTTCTCCTGTTAGATCACCAGGCTTCAGCTTTCGCCGTACGAAGGAAGGCAAGGAAGGCTTACTAGCGTTTAACTGCCAAAAGGACCGCGCAAAATCACGCCGGTTCACTTGGTCAATAGACCCCATACTCCTGCAATGTTTCCCACATAGCCAGAATGTTCTCGGCTGGAACGTTGGCTTGAATGTTGTGCACCGTGGCAAAGACCCAACCTCCACCAGGCATCAAATCGAAAATCCGGCGTCTGACCTCGTGACGTACCTCCTCCTGTGTTCCCCTACTTAGTATCTGCTGCGTGTCTACCCCTCCGCCCCAGAAAGCCAAGTCTTCACCAAATTCCCGCTTTAACTCTCCCGTATCCATACCAACAGCGCTGACCTGGACAGGATTCAAGATGTCCACACCAACTTCGATAAGATCGGGAATAAGTGGACGAACAGCACCACAAGAATGGAACCAGATGTAGACAGGAGCTTGTCTTTTAATATGACTAAAGAGTTCCTTATGGCGTGGCTTAATCAATTCACGGTAGAGTTCAGGGGAGATCAAGAGGCCGTTCTGTCCGGCCAGATCGTCAGCCTCGCAGACTATATCTACGTGCTGTCCGCAAATAGCCAAGGCCCTTTCCCAGTAGCACATCTTCAATTCAAGTATCCTATCCATCAGAGCAGATACTAGCGTCGGAGCTAATTTCAGAGCCACGTAATAGCGCTCGAAGCCCATCATGAAGGCCGCCATTTCCGATACCCCAGCAGTTAGCCCCCCCAGTACTACTGCTCGTTGTTCCTTTTCGTGGATGGCTCTTGCTTGATCAACTAGCCCCACGAACCTCGCCGGGGCAACCGGGTCAGGCCATGAATAGTGTGCTATCTCCTCAACCGAGGCCAAGTTGCAAAGAGGATGCTCGAACATATCATAATAGAAACCGCCCGACTTCGGCATACGCCAACCTATACCCCACTCATCATAGAAATAGGTGTATCCTGGGGCATCCTTTATCTCTAATCTATCCTCCGTGAAGGAGGAGCGGGGGCCTACCTCTCGTGCATCTACCCCAAAGTAGTCGATTACATTATTATCTATCACAGCCATCTGCTGGATAATATCCCCGATCTCTACAGTCTTCTTGGGTAACCGAAGACGGTTACGCAAATTGGTATATGCCACGTGAGAAATCTTGGTAGCAACGGTAGCGCCAAGATCAAAGGGGACCTTGTCTGGCTCTTTATGCCGCAAGGCGGTCAAAATCCTTTCTCTTGAATTCACTGTCCACCTCTTAATGTTTATCCTTTTACAGCACCAACGGTCAGGCCCTCGATGAAGGACCGCTGAAACCCTAGGAATACCAAGATACTAGGCATCATGGCGATCAACGCAGCCGCCGAACGCAAGTGGTGTTGCCCCGTATACTGGCCAGTGAGTGCCGCTAGCCTTACAGTAACCGGACTGAGCGCTGTCTGTGGCACGATAGTGAGCGCCTTAAAGTAGTCACTCCAGATCCACGTAAAGGCAATGACGGAAGCGGCGGCCAGGGCAGGTCTGGTAAGAGGGAGCATAATTCGCCAGAATATAACTAAGAGGCTTGCGCCATCAATGCGGGCGGCCTCTGTGATGTCCTCTGGTATACCAGCAAAGAACCGGGCGAGTAAGAAAACCACAAATGGCTGCCCGTGTGCTACATGCGTGATTATAATCCCTGGCAGGGTTCCCAATAGGTGCACTCTATCGAGAAAATACACCAGAGTAGGGATGATACTGACGTAGGGGATTGTAAAACTTCCAACAATTATCAGGTAGATCAAATCGCGGCCGGGGAATCGAAGCCTTGCTAAGGGATATGCGCACAACGCAGCGAAAGCAACCGCGAATAGCGTAGACACGCTGGTAATGATGATCGAATTGATCATCCCGCGACTAATAGCTCGCCAGGCGTCTATAAAGTTTCGCAGCATGGGCGTCGTCGGTAGCACCCAAATGGGGGTGGCGAACATCTCTCTCTGACTTTTCAACGAGGTGACAACAACAGCAAAGAGTGGAAGCATCCACGCCCCACACAAGGCAGCCAGGGCAACATAAAGAACAAAACGAGTACCACTGATATGTCTACGCACTGAAGTGGGTGGCGTATTCATACACTTACCTCCCCTCTAATCATTTGTCTCACGTACAGTGTTCCTCCCAAGGACGATATAATGAACATCACCACGCCGACCGCAGACGCAAGTCCAGCCATTTGGTCCCTAAAAGTCTTGGTATACACATAAAGAGACAAAACTTCGGAAGCGCGACCAGGTCCACCTTGCGTCATGACGTACACTTCATCAAACACAGCGATGCTAAGCATTAGTGAAGTGCCAATCACTACCGTGAAGGCCGGTCGCAACAACGGCAGAACGACGTACCAGATCGTCTGCCCGCGGGTTCCCCCGTCAACCTTACAGGCTTCAATGAGGTCCGGTGGTATTCCTCGCAAGCCAGCCAGAAAGACTACCATAGCGAACCCAGTGCGAACCCACGTCGAAGCAACGTTAATTGCTGGCAGTACTGTGGCCTTATTCGCCAGCCAAGCCCTACAAAGGTTATCAAGCCCGATTGCCTGAAGAACTTGATTGACCGGTCCTTCTGGAAAGTAGATCCACGTCCAGATGAAGCCCACAAGAACCAGAGCAATGGTCCCCGGCAAGTAGATCACGGATTTGAAGAATACCTCGCCATGGATGTGCGCGTCGAGCACAATTGCGAAAAAAAGGCCTAACAGTGTGGGATTGATGACGTACATCACCATCCACAACACGGTGTTCTTGGCAGCGTTGAGAAAAACGAGGTCCTCGATCAGATGTACATAGTTCCTTAGCCCCACAAAGGCGCTCTGGCTTAACGGATGGATACCATCCCATTGGAACAAACTGGCATACATGGCATTGACAAGCGGATACCACATGAAGATGGCCATCAGAGTCACTGTTGGCAGAATGAATAGATACGCCCCCCCGCGCCGACGCAGATACCCCCAGCCAATTGCCAATGCACCAAGCCATCTCCGACTGGATCGAAGCCGCCGCAAGCCTCTCATGATAGGCCTCCTATCCACATACAGCCTCTCTCAGGGAGACAATAACTTTCGAATGCCTTCAGGTACCCCCGTTTCGAAGGCGAGCAGTTGAAACCCTACCTATGGAGCTTCTGCCTCACCGCCGGCTTTCAGAGAGGGGCCTGCGCCAAGCTATGCGGGCGCAGGCCCTAACCCTCGCAAGCACCGCGCCGGCCGCCAGCTTCTCATTTGAGAGCGATTGACTCGGAAGGCCTCTTGCGACGTGCCGTGTCCCTGCCATCACGTGGCCAGCCAGACCGAGCGCATACCATCATCGCTGTGCGGCACGAGACTACTGCGCTTGCTCCGCCCAGTATTCTTTGGCAACCACCTCGATCTCGGCGGTCTTGGCCTCGATCATCGCGTCACTGGGGTCGTCCACAAACTCGGAAACTGCCGCGAGCAACGCTGTGTTGACCGGTAGTGGCACGTCCCAGTTCATATGCGTTACGAAGGTGAGATGCTGCATGTCCTGGATTATCTTCTGGATGATGGGCGGTTGCTTGCTGTAGTCCACGTATCTATTGCAGACCAGGCCTTCATACCCATCGGCAAAGATCTGCTGAGCCTCCTTGCTTGCTAGGAACGTCAACATCAGTTCCGCTTCCTCTGGGTGCGGAGCATTTGCCGTGATACTGAAAGGTTCCCCATTACCATTGACTCTCTGCGGGATGTCTGGATCCTTAACCGGCCAGGGGAAGTAGTCCCATTCCTTGCCTGCGCCCTTAGCTACGCCCCCAGCCCAGGGGCCAGCGTACATGAATGCGCCCTTCCCTTCCGTCCAGATGGGGAAGATATCCCCAGGGCTATATGCATTCATGTTCGGATAGAAGTAGCCTTTCTTTATCCAATCACCGTAAATCTTGAAGGCTTCTATCACAACCAGATCGGTCCAAGGGAGTTCGCCTAAGATAAGCTTGTCGTACGTCTCCGGAAGAGTGACCCCCTCCAAGATGCACTGCAAGACGATGGGCGCCCACCACTTTTCTTTATTGGCAACCACGATGGCGGGAACACCTGCGTCTTTCATGGTCTCCATGAGCGTCTCGAACTCCGAGAACAGTTTTGGGTCCTCGAATTCAAACTGGTCCTTGATGTCCGTAACATACATCAGACCATTGAAGGTGCCCATTTCGAAGGGGATAAAATAGTTCTTCCCCCTCCACTTGAGCGTCGGGCTCATGGGTGCAAACGTATCGTCCCAGTTGTTCTCCTCCCAGAGATCGGTGATGTCTCTAATATACCCCGCATCATAACACGGCCTCGCTATGGTATATTCACGGAGCTGGACCACATCTGGTGGATTGGAGGTCTTGATCACGTTGGGAAAGATGACTTTTGCGTCTTCATGATAGACCTCATTTGGGATGACCCTAATACCCGGATGGGTCGTTTCAAACTCCTTGAGCACTGCCTCCATGGCGACACCGCGGACATCACCGCCCGCCACCGAATAGACATGCCAGACACTTACTTCACGCTCGCGAATAACGGTAGGTACCTCGACCGTTGCTGTTGGCTCGGGCGGTGGCGTAGCCTCCGGTGGAGGCGTTGCCACGGGCGTGGGAGCCGGGGCACAGGAAGCCAGGAAACTCGACGCCGCAGCCGCCGAGAACCCTAGCATCGCCGCCCGTCTCAAGAACTCTCGCCGGCTCATTCTGCCCTGGGCTACCGATTGGGCAAGATTATCTAGTCTTTCCTTGCTGCTCATCTGTTCCTCCTCCTTTGTCGTGAGGATGCTTGCTCATCCTCACCCATATCCTGAGATGGACGTACTAATTAGTCCTACATAGAGATTCACCTCCTTTCGCCCTTGCCCAGCGTTAATTTCGCTACATGGTTGCAGTCCAACGAATCAGTATCAAGAGTTTCAGGGTGCAACCCAGCCCAAAAACATAATTCAAGCAGGTCAAGACGCAGATCTCCATAGGTTAGCGCGTAGTGGTGCTCGATGCCCCGTTCGATAATCCTTTGGACGACCTGCCGCACTGGCAGATCAGTCCGGACCAGGATGTTATTTCCACGCAACAGCATACCAGTGGGCACGGCCTCCCCGGTGACTATTAGCAGGCGGTAACCATCATCAAGCGGTCCCAGCCGACAGAAAGTTACCCTCCCTTGGCGGAGGGGAAACTCAATGGTGGCTGTCCCTTCGCCAATGGAGTGGCGTTCAAGAGCGACGGCTTCTTTCTGGACAGCCAGCGACGCTGGCGCGGCACCACAATGCCAGAGGAGAGCGGTGTTCTGGGTTTCGTCAAAGGTCACTAGGTCCGCGAAAAGGACTGGCTGGCCGTTGAGCGCATGCTCCATGAGCATGGTGATGGTGCCATGGACGTCGGTCTCACAGCCCATCATGATTCCCTCATCGGTCATCAGGCTGTTAACCACACAGGGGTTCAATCGGCGATCCTTCAACTCAGGCCAGCACTTGACAGCGAGACCCTGGAGACCCTCGGATTGCACGAGGCTGTGAATCGCAGAGTAGAGCCGTGCGATCTGCCGCATGTCGTCCTCGGTGGCACTTGCCCTGTGCCCAAGCGCATTCAAACGCTTGATGTTGGCTTCTACCTGCGCCTCAGGAACCTGGTCGTAAGCCGCCAACGCTTCTGATACCTCGATTAGAATGATCTCAATGCCCAGAGTCCGTCGCAGGCGTAGCTCATCGTAGGTAGAGCCGTAGAAGCCGGGCGGTCTGCCACCCAGGACGCCTAGTTTTGTGTGTCGCAGTTGCTTGAGTGCCCCGATGACCCGGATGGTGCGTTTGATCTCTGCCATCGTGGCTTCATTGTCAGGGAAGCCATAAACGAACCTGTACCTTTGCCCCAACCTCTTGAGAGCGGCAGCGTTCATGGTGACCCCTACCAGGGAGTTGGCCTCCAGGCGACCTCCCTGCATAGAGGGCTCAGGTACGGCCCAGAGGATGAGAGGGACATTCACTTCCTGAGCCACGCGGACGGGGATATTGTCCCATGTGAATGAGCCGCAAAGACTGATTAAGAGGTCCACACCTGCACCCCGAAAGCGAGCGGCGGCGGCCTGGGCGGAGTCGGGGTCGGTGACTAAACCCTCGCTCGCTACCAGGTCCACCTCCAGCCCCCGCAGGGCCTGAACGGCTTGTACCGATAACGCGCGCGGCCGATCATAAGGGAAATGTTCCGCCGCCGTGGTCATGAAACCCACAATAGGCTTGGTCATCATTCTTCTATGAATCAAAGCAGACGCAAGGCCTCTTCTACAGAGGCTTGGTCATGCACCACCGCACATAAGGCGGCAATCATCCCTTCCACACGAGGTCTTTGCCAGATATTACGCCCCATGCACACCCCGGCTGCTCCAGCATCTACACATGCTTTGACCATGGCCAGGAACTCGGCATCGGACCCCGTCTTTGGACCACCAGCAACAACGATGGGCACCGTGGCATTGCGCACCGCGCGGGCGAACTCTTCCTTGTTTCCCGAATAGATGGTCTTGATAACGTCGCCCCCGTACTCTGCCCCGATGCGCGCCACAATTCCCACAGGGTTAGAGAGGTTGGTTGCTTGTGTCAGGTTCTCCTCCTGACCAAAGTGATGTTCCAGCGCCATAGCCGGAATCATCTCAGCCATCAAGGGCATACCCCAGGCCTCACAGATCTCGGCGGTCTGCCCCAGTTTTTGCAACATGTCGGGTTCGCCCTCACCGCCTACAAAAACGTTGATGGCCACCATCTCCGCTCCGAATCGCAGGGCTTGCTCTACACTGGCCACGATCCTCATCTGATCGACTCGCTGGCCCAGACTAGAGTTGCCGCCGTCTAGGCGGGCAGCCACCGTGAGTTGGCCTATGGCGTCAGCCACGCGAGGAATCACCCAGGGCGACACTAGGATTCCATCGGCCTCAGTCTGAGCGATGAGGTGGGTCAACTTCGCTGGGTCCTCCAGGCCAGCCACCGGGCCACCGTACATAGGGTGATCCATGGGGATAATTACCGCCCTCCCGTTACGAAAGAAGCGACGCAAGCGCAACGACTTTCCAACAGTCATCGTGCTCTCCTGATACTCTTGGGCGCCGTTATTTCTGGAGATAACATCCGGCTATTTCCACGTGAGTTCTGGCCGAAGAGATTGGTTTTGGAATCTGGGAGATACCCCATACCCCGCGGAAAGGCCAGCAACAACTGCCGGGGTATCATTTATCTGAATCTATTATATAATAATCTAACACAAAAGTCAATATATTATGTGCGAAATCGCTAGATTATGGTTAAAACTTTAATATTGTGTGCGCTATTGACAGAATGAGTTCTGGTGGCTATAATAGGTAATAAATCCATAAACGCGCATGGTGAGCTTGTCTATCGCGCATCGTGGCCATAGTCGCACCGCCCGCAGGCGAGAAGTTAAGCCGTGTGCTGCGCTTTTGCATGTCAATCGGGGAAAAAGTACCGTTTGGAGGTTAGGTATCTATTTTCTTTGCCGCTTCTATCATTTGGGTGGCAAAGCAAAATGAGAATAGTTCTTAAGGAGATAACCAATGCTGGCTGCAGAGAGACAAACCCGCTTGGCACAATTGATCCAGCAGCGATTCAGCATGTCGGTGCAGGAACTCAGTGAGCGCTTTGAAGTCTCTCCCATGACCATCCGCAGAGACCTGGGCTTGCTGGAACGGAAGGGGTTGGTGGTTCGTATCCATGGCGGTGCCATGGCGCCAGAAACGCCTGTGAGTTCACGGGAGGAAGTGCGCGCCACCTTACGGGTACTGCAGAAAGTTGCCATTGCGGCAGCAGCAGTCAGACTTGTTGAAGATGGTCAAACTCTTTTCGTGGACGCCGGTAGCACGACCACCGAACTGGCGCGTCGGCTGCGCGGCCACCGTGGGTTGACAGTTGTGACCAATTCAGTCCGGGTGTTGACCGTACTGGCCGATTCGCCTGGTATCAATCTGATCGGTTTAGGCGGAACTGTCTACCGCGGCGCGTGGTCGTTCGTCGGTCCCCTGGCGGAGGCCGCATTGCGTCGCTTTAACGCCGACTTGACCTTCCTGGGCATCAGCTCGGTGTCGTTGGAAGAAGGACTCTCCGAGGTGAATTTCTTTGAGGCGGCTATCAAAAGCCTGGCAATTCAGCAAGGGCAACGAGTCGTGCTCCTGGCTGATTCCACCAAATTCGAAAAGGTGTCGCCCGTGAGTGTCGCGCCCCTTCACGAGGTAGATGTAGTGATCACCGATGACCAGTTGCCTTCAGAGTTAGTGGCCGCCTATAGAAAGGCTGGGCCGGAGGTCATTCTGGTTAGCGAAGAAGGTTAGGGTGGTTCTTAAGGCGACGGGCAGGAATGGCGAGCGAGGGAGGGGCTTTTCGGGGTTAGGTTTCTTGGGGATTGCATAAACGGGGATGGCACTGGCAGTAACCCTCTGCTGAAAGGCAACAACGATAAGCCTTGCCCAATGTGTGGTGTACTTCTTATGACCCAGTGACGTTGCATAGGGCTTGTGAAGGTCAATCATGACCGGGCACATTGTCGTCGTCGGCAGCCTCAACATGGACTTGGTGGTACGCGCGCCGCGCCACCCACAGATGGGCGAGACCATCCTCGGTGGCGAATTCTTCACCTTCCCAGGTGGCAAGGGTGCCAATCAGGCTGTGGCCGCCGCGCGGCTGGGTGGGGTGGTGAAGATGATCGGGCGTGTCGGGGAAGATGCCTTTGGGCACTCGTTGCTCAAGACCCTCGCCCAAGATGGTGTGGACACGCTCTACATCCGGCGTGACTCAAAAGCAGCCACTGGAGTTGCTCTGATCACAGTGGACGCCGGCGGGCGAAATACCATAGTGGTTGCCCCAGGGGCAAATGCCCGTGTGACGCCAGAAGATGTCACTATCGCTGAAGAGGCCTTTGTCGGCGCCTCTGTCTTGTTGCTGCAACTGGAGTGTCCGCTGCCGGCGGTGGCCTGTGCTATTGGTCTAGCGCAACGGCACGGCGTCCAAATCATTCTCAATCCCGCTCCCGCTCAGCCCCTTGACGTTGGGCTTCTTGCAGGGGTGGACTATTTGATACCTAATCGCACTGAGCTGGAGTTACTCACCGGTATTGACTCGATCCGTTCTGCCGTAAGTCGCTTGTTGGCATGGGGGGTGCGACGAGTCGTACTGACCCTTGGTGAAGAGGGGGCCTTGGCCGTCGAGCCCGGCCGCGAGGTTCAACTCCCGGCCTATCGCGTAACAGCCGTAGATACCACAGCCGCGGGGGACGCTTTTGTTGGGGCTTTTGCTGTGGCGTTGACAGAGGGCCACGCGACTTACGAGGCAGCGGCTTGGGGCAATGCAGCCGGCGCGTTGGCGGTCATGCGTCCAGGCGCACAACCATCGCTTCCTACCCGGACTGAGTTGGAAGGATTCCTAGCCAGGCGTAGTCAGGCCCTTTTACTGAAACCTCTCATTATCTAATAGGCAAAGCATCGCCGCAAGGAAATTCTCTCTGAGATTACTTTCACCTCGCGGTGATTTTAGTTGTCTTTGAACCATCATGGTTCCCGGAAATCAGTAAAGGGGTGGGCAAGGAGTCAATGAGAACGGCCAGGGTTAGGGGAGATGCGGAGGTCTCCCACCAGGGTTAACGGGGGGTGGGTACGCTCGCACCACAGCCCAAGCGGATTCATCTTACCAAAGGGTGAATCATTCACTCGGCGAAAGTGGGGCCTTTCGCTTAGGATGCAAGTTTTTCTGGAGGTTCAAAGATGACTTCTCGTGAGAGGTTGCGTCGCACATTGAATCATGAAGACCCAGGGCAAGTTGTCGTTGACTTAGGCAGCACTCCTGTCACTGGCATCGCGGCGGGCGCTCTTTCCCGACTACGGAACACTCTGGGCTTGCCCTCCCAGCCGGTGCGGGTTCATGAGCCTTTTCAGCTCATCGGATTTGTAGAAGAGGATCTCTTGCAAGCGTTGGAAGCCGATGTGATGGGGATCTGGCCACTTTTCACCATGTTCGGCTACCGCAACGATCGATGGAAGCCCTGGCGTCTATTTGACGGTACTGAAGTGTTGATCGGCGAAGGGTTTGTTGTCTCGGAGGATGCAGAGGGGAACATGTACATCCACCCCAAGGGCGACCCCAATGCTCCACCAAGTGGCAAATTGCCGCGAGACGGCTTCTATTTTGACAACATCATCCGGCAAGGGCCCATTGATGAGGAGCACCTGGATGGTCGAGCAGATTTTGCTGTGCAGTACACTGTCTACAACGATGAGGAGTGCCGCTTTTTGGAAGAGCAGGCGTGCTTTTTGTACGAGAACACCGACTATGGACTGATTGGGCAGATCTCTGGCGGGAGCCTGGGCGACATCGCTCACGTCCCTGGACCCGCACTGCCTCACCCAAAGGGCATTCGAGACCCGATGGAATGGTATGCGGCCCACATTGCTCACCCGAACTACATCAAGGACATATTTGCCTACCAGACCGAGATCACGCTCGAGAATGCTGCGCTATACTGGCAGGCTGTCGGTTCGCGAGTGGAGGCCGTTGTGCTTAGTGGAACCGACTTTGGCACGCAACGCGCTGAATTAATCTCTCCAGACTTATTCCGCGAGCTGTATAAGCCCTTCCATCAGCAAATCAACGACTGGATTCACCAGCACACGACTTGGAAGACCTTCTACCATACCTGCGGCTCCATCACACGACTGCTGGATGACTTGGTGGACTGTGGCGTTGATATTCTGAATCCGGTACAGTGTTCTGCAATGGGGATGGACCCGGCCTTCCTGAAAGCTCGCTACGGAAACCAGCTTGTGTTCTGGGGAGGCGGCGTTAATACACAAGGAACCTTACCTTTCGGCAGGCCGGAAGAGGTAAGAGCGGAAGTGTTGGAGCGGTTACGGATCTTTGCACCTGGTGGTGGCTATGTTTTTAGCGCCATTCACAATATTCAGCAGCCCACGCCTATCGAGAATGTCCTGGCGATGTTCGAGGCGGTACGAACTTTCCGCGAGGAAGAGGCGGCAAAACAGGCAGAGGCGGGTCTGTCGAGACCGATTGACTGACATGACAAATGAAATCGTCGTATGGCCAAGGGGCTAGGATCATGGTGTCATAAGTAACTGTGCGCACCTGTTTCAAAAGAACAGCCCTGCTGCCAGTTGCCAGACCTTCCAGTCTCTGATCGGTCCCTGTCTTCGGTACCTCCCGCGTTCCATGTGAGGCGACGTGGTCGACTTTTATGTCGCTTGAGCCGTGGCGAGGCCATGCCTCACCAAAGAGATCAGTTTATCCAACCGAGGCCAGGCCATCGAGAACGAAGCGCACAAGGCCACGGCTCGTACCCGGTCTTCGCAAAACTGGTTCGGCAATGCACGCGTCCGATGCACACCCTACATGTGCACCCCCGGTGCGTACTCCCCTGACGGATTCGCGACCACAGAATTGTAGTGCTTCAACTAGAATGAGAAATAATTGGGGCCAGAAATCTCGGCCTTCTCTCCTCCAGTAGTTCCTCTCCTCGTCGCCCGGCCCTTGAGCGATCCTATGGTGTAACATACCTCAGGCTTTGGTGTGGTCTTTGGACAGTTGTACTCCTTGATGAAGCGGGCGATGCTACGCCTAGCCTCAATGGGATCTCGATACCCTTTCACCCAGACATCTTCCACCTTCAGAGTGCGATGAAAACGCTCTATCAACCCGATACTGGTGGGGTGACGATAGCTGATTCTTATATGCTTGAAATGGCCACTCTTCCTCAGATACTCCAAGAAGCCCTTGGAGGTCATCTGAGGGCCACTATCGGTGACCAATGTGATCTCCTCAGGCAAGGGGGGGAACCGTGGATGTTGATGGCCTCCTCTCTGGCTTCTCCAAAGCCCTCACAACATCCTGGGTGGTATGGCTCTCAGAGATGAGAGTAGCAAGCACATAGGGAGAGAAGTGGAAGTAGTCTATCACCCTGATGGTAGCGATGGATCGGTTGTCCAAAGTACTGCAATGAGATGAAGGCGTCTATTCCGGCGAGCGAAGATAGTGATCACCAAGTCTGGCAAATCTCTGACAGCGAGGAGCCCTACTCCTTTGATGATCCAAACTCTACAGTAGTACTCACCTTCCGCGGTGTCATGCCAGCCATTCCGCCCATTTGACTTTTCTACCCGCTGATGCTAATCTACGAGCCAAGAAAACGTCTCCCTCTGGGTAGGATGGGATGTAGGAGGTTGTCAAAACTGCGGACAAAACTACTGCGGACTTAGTCCACAAGCAGATCGATTTTGAAAGTCCTGCGAACTTGGCAAAAACGAAGGCCTGTGATGGGCGTAGAGGTACTAGATATAGGCAAATCGGACGTAAAGATACAATATATAGTACGGAGCGGAATCAGATACTACTAAGGACTTAAAATCCGCTGGGGGAGTCCGCCGCGCGCGTTCGCTTGTCCAGCCCGCCGGCAAGGGAACGAATCCAGTTGACCCCACGAGACTGAAGCTACACGGGCGGGGATGTTCCGCAGCCCAACGCCGTGTGTTAGCCTATGAGGGTTCTCTTACGCTCCTGTCGTTCTCGGCTCCCTAAGGCCCTTGAGCGAGGACTCCCTTGATCCTCACAAGACAGATTTCGATTCTGTCGAAGGCCTGGATAAGCTCCTCGATCCACGCATCGCCCGCCTTTCCTCTGCCCGCTGCGGTTCCGGTCCCTTCGAGGAGGGTCTCCAGCCGTTTCATTTCCCGCAGTAGACGGTGCTTCCAAGTGGCCAGCTCTTCCCCTGCCCCTCCCTCGGCTGCGGGATATGGAGGCTCACGTACTTTCTTCCCTCTATTCATTCCTGGTGCGCGAGCCCTCACTTTGCGGCGTGACGCCCTCACCATATCCCGCGCTGCACTCGCACTAAGTTCGCCCCTCTCGACCGCCCCTCTGACTTCGTCGTCCGTAAGCAGGAGGAGTCGGCTGCTCACCTGGCCCTCAGAGACCCCCAGCATGTGGGCGATCTCACGCTGGGTAAGCCCCCTCTGTTCCTTCAGGAACTGGAAGAACTCCGCTTCCTTAATTGGATCGATGGGCCTGCGGATCGAGTTCTCCTCATAGGTGCGGATTATCCACTCGTCAGCGGTCAGGTCGTCCACGAAGATGCAGCGCACGTATCGAAACCGATCAGCCTCCTCGGGGAACATCTCCATGGCCAAAAGATGAGCATCTCTACGGGCAGTCCCGGAGACCACGCGGATCTCGCCTTCCCTGGTCTTCGTCACCATCAATGGGTGATATAACTCACCACGGCGGATGCTCTCGGCCAGCCTTACCAGGAAGCTCCTCTCCTCTTGCGTCTCGTTCGGTGTACGTGGTTGGTCGCGGAACATCCACTGGTAAGGGTTGTCCCTGATAAGGGTCACGTCGACTCGCTTGATCAGCTCGTCCTTGATGGCGAGTGGCTCATCGCCGTAGACGCTCTTCTTTCCTCTTGGCATGTTCCATTTTTCCCCGGGGAGGCGGCCTCGATGAGAATCCTGGCCAACTCCCGGTAGGCGGCCGCCTGTGGCGAGTAGGGCATGTACTCCAGGATGGAGATGCGAAGGCCCATCGCCCTCTCCAGAGCTACGCCCT
>Ga0315314_1001347_pt1 | contig 22415 bp, 20 predicted proteins | sample TDP9_MG_FD_203631 | JGI IMG/M metagenome (GOLD analysis project Ga0315314, IMG submission 203631) | Freshwater sediment microbial communities from Lake Towuti, South Sulawesi, Indonesia - TDP9 | ecosystem: Environmental > Aquatic > Freshwater > Lake > Sediment | place: Indonesia: South Sulawesi... | reverse complement strand
AACAGCATTCACCATGTGTGTGTCGGTTGTTAAGACCTCGCCTTCGTTGACGCCTATTTCCGAAAGCGCCTCAAGAATTTTTTCACGAAGCCCAGAGATCATGTTATTGCCGTCGATGGTTACGTAAGCGGTTGTTTGATCATCCACTCTAACTACAAGCGCCGCTATGCCTCCAGGTCCCATACCTTCCTCAAGACCGAACTCTTTGGGTTTCACTCGAGCGACTCCAATCTGAAAGCTGACGCGTTGAAGTTTAGACGCCTGCTCCAAGCTGGCTAAAGCGGCTTCCTGCAGGGGCTTAATTACTTCGTCGGTTTTGAATGGCCCCTGGATGCTATTGTGAGCATCCACCGCAATCGCTGCTGACAATCCATTTTTGTTGGCAGCCTCGCTAATCAATGTGTTCAGTTCGGGGGGCAGATCCTCCATTGTTTCGGGTGCTAAAGTCAAGGTAGTGAAGGCGCAGTTATTGATAACTTGGCATCCAACGCTTGCTCCGTCCTTTTTGACATTCGTACGTTTGGTGGCTTTTGCACCGAAACCCGAGACGTTGCTCAGTCCCAGAATTTTTTCAATCACAAGCTGGTTCTGAGTTTGAGTTGCAAGGTCTAAGTCGTGCCCAGACAACCCGTGTGGAACTAAGACCACACCGTTGTCCATTTTGCTCTCGAGGGTTTTTTGGATGTGATATGGGAGCGCGCTGCTGCCAATGTTCTTGAAGGGCCCTGGATGAAAGGATGGAACAACGATTGTGGCTTTTTTTACACCTGCTGCATTGCGGAATGAGAGAATGGACAACTGAATCTTGCGCTCTTGGCTGAAACGCTCAAAGAGGCGTTCAAAGGGCGTGTTTAGGTTCTCCGTCCAGTTGGCCATGAACGCCTTTAGGACAGAAAATGTGCCCACGCCGAGGAGCCCAAAGCCGACGCGGTTTATGGAAAACAAGTAAACAGAAACTGCGGCGACTGTGACAACGATTGATATTAGAAAGAAAGGCAACAACGATGCATCAAAACTAAACGTGCTCACAGTAAAGGCGGTGTAAACCACAGAGAATACGTACAAGACTGGCGGCAACAATGAGAAAAAGGCAGTTTTTACTGTTCCCGCAAAAGACACCGCTGAGAATACGAGCAAGCGAAGAGCTAACGCAACGCCAACACCAACTGAAAAGAATTTGAACCAAATACCAGGACTAAAGGGATTCGCAACAGCCCCGATGAAATTGAACGGAAGCCAAAACAATAAAGAATAAAAGGATAACGCTGAACTGCGGCGCATGTTGAAAATCGGATCGGTCTTTAAACTGCTCAAATGAATCAAGAAGTCAGACGCTAGTGTTAACGCGAAAAAAGTTGTGCCGAGCGCTAAACCAAAGACCACTATGAAAGATGGCGGTGACTGGAATGCAGCTAGGAATAAAATTCCGTTCAGCAAACAGACTGCAAAGAGCGCTAGAAGCAATGTTTTGTGCGATGGCAACGTGAACAGAGCCGAGTAGCGTTTAACTGCCCTGTCGATGTATCCATTCATAGAATTCTTTGCAGCCAATATGCATTCTCCTTTTTGGGTTTACTCATAGCATCGAAGGAGATTCAAAAAGGTTACTGGACGTTCGCCAATCTTCTTCAGGCGTGATTGCACTGGTTGATTACAAGTTTTCAAGCAGCTCATGGTGTTTTTGCTTTTAATGACACTAGAGTATTGGGGGCCCAATGAGAATTTTTGAGGAGTAACGCTCCTAGACTCGGTCGTCTTGTTTGTGTAGGGCTACTATGGATGAGATAGAGTTTTATCCTAGGTGAGCAGCATTTTATTATTTGCTGGTAGCCATGTCAGAGAGCAGCGGTCCCCCTCCGAGTGTGTTCCACATGCTCGAGAAGAACGTGGGACGCAAGGTGCTTGTTATCGTTGAGCCTGAATACGGCTATGAAGGGGTGTTAGCTGCGGTTACGCACGAGCCTCCTGGAATATGGCTGTCCAACGCCGACGCTGTTATTCTCAGGTCAACAATTGCTCAGCCTTTCCCTCAAGTAGTGAGCAAAGAGAATAGAAGTGAAATTTTCGTTAATGTTAGGAACATTCAGCGGCTTGAAGTCTTGCACAAAGGAAAATAGGAATTTCTTTTTTATGGGAAGAAAGCTTTACCCAAAACTGCGGCGAGTATAAGCGCTATAGTTAGTGCAATGACTATTTCGGGGCGTATCTTAATCCCTTGGGTTTCTTCCTCAAAGAATCGCAGTAGACCGGCGCTCGCAGACGGCATGGGCGAGCTTTTTTCACGCCTCTTTTCTCTTCGACTCAACCCGTATCAACCTTGAAGCTTAGTCGTAATGAGTTTTGTTGGCTCTAATTAATGTTGCGTTAACGTGTGCACAGGTTCACGAGCCCTTTTGGTAAAGTTTTATCTTTTTGGTCGATTGTGATATACAGGTTTTCAGAGGTGTCTACGTGTCTTCGGCTCGAGAATTGTATGACAAGACCTTTGCACTATTGCAGCAGCATCACAAATGGTTTCAGGAGTCGATTCCGCTCATCGCCAGCGAAAACGTGCCCAGCCCAGCGGTTAGAGAAGCCTTAACAACCGATTTTGGAAACCGCTACGCCGAAGGCTGGCCGGGTGAACGCATCTACGCTGGCTGCACATACATCGACCAGGTTGAACTCCTCTGCATTGATTTGATGAAGCAGTTGTTCGGGGCAGAGTTCGTGGATGTCCGTCCCATCTCGGGCGTGGTCGCCAACCTGGTTGTGTACACGGCTTTCACTGAGCCCGGCGACGTGATGATGGCGTTGTCGATTCCCAGCGGCGGGCACATAACCATGGGCAAGAAAGAGTTGGGTGGAACGGCTGGCGCTGTGCACGGCTTAGTTGTGGAATATCTGCCACTGGATTACAAGGAAATGAACATCGACGTTGACAAAGCAAAAGAGAGAATCTCAAAATTGGCGAAGGAAGGGAAGTCCCCAAAACTAGTAATGTTCGGAGGCAGCGTTTTCCCATTCCCCCATCCATTGAAGGAGTTGGCGGAGACTATCCATGCCGTGGGCGCAAGCGTGGGTTATGACGCGGCTCACGTGGCAGGCTTAATTGCTGGTGGCACCTTTCAAGACCCACTACGAGAAGGCGCCGATGTCGTTTCACTGAGCACCCACAAGACATTGTTTGGTCCTCAGCACGGTGGTGTCCTCTCCTGGGACAAGTACGCTGAGAAAATTAAGCGAGCCACTTTTCCGGGCATGGTGAGCAACCATCACTTGCACGCGTTGGCTGGAGTTACCATTGCCTGCGCTGAGATGATGGAGTTTGGTCGAGGCTACGTGCGACAGATTGTTAAGAACTCTAAGGCTCTGGGACAGGCGCTTTACGAGCATGGTTTCAACGTTCTGGCTGAGCACAAGGGCTTCACAGAGTCGCATGTGCTTGTAATTGACATAACCAAGTACGGAGACGGCGGAACCATAGAGAAGCAGCTGGAAAGGGCTAACGTGATCATAAACAGAAACCTTCTGCCATGGGACATCAAGGAGGGACGCCACTTCATGAACCCCGGCGGAATACGACTGGGCACATCCGAGGTTACGAGGCTGGGCATGAAAGAAAACGAGATGAAGGAAATCGCCGAGTTCATAAAGAGAGTTGTCATCGACAAGGAGCACGTTGACAAGGTTAAAGCAGACGTCGCAGCCTTCAGGAAGGAGTTTCAAAAGGTGCACTACTGCTTTGAAAACGCAACAGACGCTTACAAGTACGTCAAAATCCGCTGATACACAAGCCCAAACATTATGGACGATTGGACACAGCAACCGCTCCATCCAAACCTTCATGGAATTACTCGAAGAACATGGCATTCAAGTTCTCGCCGATGTGCGCAGTTTCCCAACGTCAAAGATAGAGCATTTCAAGCGTGAAGAAATGGAACGCTGGTTGCCAGAGCGCGGAATCGAATACGCTTGGCTAGGCAAGGAGTTAGGCGGCTACCGACGAGGCGGATACAAGGCGCACATGAGGACAAAGCTCTTCAGAGAAGGAATCAAGAAACTGCTCGAAATAGCCGCTCAGAAGAAAACCTGCATCATGTGCATGGAACCCAACCCAAAGTACTGCCACCGGCGCTTCATATCGACTCATCTCGAGAGAAAAAAGGTACGGGTGATGCACATAGTCGCCAAGGGACAGACGAGCCTTTTTAAGTTTTAAGCACGGTTCGTGGTAGAGTACAATGGTAGGTTAACTGTATGCAGATTCAAGAGTTTCAAGAGATGATGAAACGCATTTACTTCCACCGCGACTCCAAACGAGGAATAACTGGCACGTACAATTGGCTCAAAGAGGAAATCGAAGAGCTTCAAGCCGCCCTAAAAGAACGAAACCGCAATGATATTATGGACGAGTTTGCAGACGCGCTCGCTTGGTTGGCTTCATTAGCAAACGTAGTCAACATAGATTTGGAAGAGGCAGCTTTAAGGAAATACAACGGTAAATGTCCAAAGTGCCATCAAAGTCCATGCAACTGCCCCAATCCAAGATAAGCCTGTTCACCATTAGCGTTCATTGGATGTTTTGGTTCGGATTTTTAGGTTTAGAGCAGACGAAGCCAAGATAAGCGCCGCACCTGCATATTGAATCTTCGAGATGAACTCTTCAAAGAAGAGCGCTGCCCACAAAGTGTGGAGCAACGGGTCGCCCAAAAGTAGCAAACCCTCCGTTGTCGGCGCAACCTCTTCAGCCTTGACATAGTTCAACAAACCGTAGGGAAGCACAGTGCTGAAAAGCGCGAAGAAAAACAGCAAGATTAACTGCTGACTTTCTGGTATTACAAACCCAATGAACAATGAGTTTTCGCTGAAGTTCCTCAGCACAGACCACGCGACCAGCAGAAATGGAATGGCAAACATGAAGGTGTTGGACAAAACTTGGTAGGGTGTATATATTCTTCCATAGGCGCCTGCCTTTTTAGCCACAGATAAACCGCGTAAAAAAAGCCCGCCAGAACCGGAAATACTATGCCCGGATGAATCTGTGGACCGGCTGCCTGAATGCCCGACACTAAGAAGGCTCCGACTACACCTAGGAGAATGACCCCTGCTTTCGACGCTGTTACTTTCTCTTTTCCGGTAAGCTGGGCAATCACAGCCGTGAAAATGGGTTGAGTGTAAACCAACGCCACAGCCACGGGAATTGATGTGCCAAAGGCTATGGCCGACAAGCCTGATAACGTGAACAGGGCGTAGGTGCAGCCGATGGTTGAGAAAAAAGGAACATCTTTCCTCCGTGGAAAGCGTAGTTTGCGTCTGAAGAGCATGACGACCAAGAGAATGACAAAGCCAAACGCAAGTCGGAAAGACAACTGTTCAAAGCTGGACATCCCAGTCTTTAGGAGGAGCTTGGAGAATATCAGTATAAAACTGAAACCTACGGTTGCTAAGACAACGTAGCCCTGACTTCTATTCAATGGACAACCTTCTGAAAAACGAAAGACGATTGAGGCATAATACTTTCTGTATCATGCGTCTTGCAAAAGGCTTTTCTATCTTCCGAACGGAAATAGTCCCTTTAGAAAGGTGAAAAATGATGACTGAACAAGAAAGGAGAAGACGACCAGCAGAGCTTTGGGGTGCCATGTGGGTAGGCGTCCTCTTAGTGGGCTTAGGCATACTGTTCTATCTGGACAGCCAGAACATCCTAGAATTCTTTCCAGGCATACTCATCCTAGTCGGCATCTTGATACTCATAGGCGGCATAATAAGGTGGGCTTCGGGCACCACACGCTGAGAACATAGAAGGACTAGTATGTTTCGAGGCCGAAGGCAAATCTTCTGGTTCATCATCGGAGGATTCCTTCTTCTATTGGCTGGCATCGTTGCAATTGCGGGAATAACCTTCCCCTATTCTCTACCCATCGTGTTGGTAGTCGCAGGGATCATAATCATCGTGGCTGGACTGTTGGGTTTTACACCTGCTTTCCCAGCATTTATAGTGTTTCTCGCAGGAATCGTTGCTTTAGGCTGGGCGGCATCAGCTGGGTTCTCAGCTTTCACAACAACCGAAACCCGTGAGCTCACAGTGGCGGAAGTCCCACCAACTGTTGAAGAAATAGAGCTGTCGTGCACAGTTTCCATAGGCACCATAAAAGTCTCTTTTACCAGCAACCAAACCTCACTTTATCGAATTGTTTTCACGAAGTATTACAGCTTTTTCGTTCAACCCACAGTTAACTTCAGCTACAAGGTACAGAATGAAAAACTAATAATAACTGCTTCTTCCACAACGGTTGCCGTCGCCATTACACTGGGTCAAAACTTAAGGAGCCGTCTCAACCTCACCACAACAACGGGCAGTATACGGGTAGAGGTCCCAACAACCATGTCCAAAGTTGAGAAAATGTCTCTTACCACAACAACAGGCGAGGTTTGGGTGAATGCAACCAACACTGCTCGTCTCCAAAATCTGGTTGCAAGAACCACAACGGGGCGGGTGGAAGCATACATCAAGTCGTCTTTCCAAAGCAGAGACGCAACGGTCCAATTGAGCACAACAACGGGCAAAGTCAAACTGGACCTGAACATAACCAACATCGAATCTGACGTAAGGGCTTTAACCACAACTGGAAGAGTGAATTTGGAGAGTGTAAGCGATTTCTCGATTTTAAGCCAAACTCAAACCAACCTGCAAGCCCAAACACCAAACTATGGCTTGTCTGGGTTAAGAAAACTTGACATCTCAGCTAACACAACGACCGGCAACGTCGACCTTTCGTTATACCACAAATAGCGATAAACCTCAAAACGCCTCATTTTTTCACTGTTGCTTCAAATTAACTAGCCGTTGCTGCCCAACCCCAGTTAACGTCCACACAAAGGGTCTCTTTTCCCCTTTCCTACCAACAACCCGCTCGGCTTCAAGCAAACGCAGATGGTGTGCAACAACGTTGTAGGTGAAGCCACTCAATTCCGCAACGTGTTTGATATCAGACTCGTGTTTCTCCAAAACCTCTAGTATACGAGTCCTCGCGGTTAAACCCAACCGCACATTACGTTTGCGCGACAAAAACGCTTTGGGATGAAAAACACGCTTCAAGGTTGCTCACCTCACTAAGCCACAAAATCCTTGAGACTCACCTGCCTAGGTTTTTTGCCCTCGAACAAGGAATCGATCTCCTCGCGCACCATGACCAAGCGCTGCGAATAGTAAGCTGGCAAATTATACTTGCGGATCAGGTGCTCGGCTGCGTCCAAGTACTTCTCGATGCCGCCCCGATAAACCGTCAAAGTCAGGTTGCCACCGCATTCAGTGCATCTTCCCTTGAGGGGCATTCGCCTGAATTTCTTGTTGCAGCCCTTGCAGCGAAAACCCTGTGTGGAATAGGCACGGAGGTTGCCAGCTATGTCGCGCATGAAGTGGGTGGTTAAGACTTTCCAAGCAACCCGTTTGGCGTCAACCGCCTCGATTTTTTCCGCCAACGCCAACTGGCTGTTCAACTTGTCTATCATTCTGCCCAATTTTTTGTACATGCTATCCTTGTTGCCCATGTTAACATCCGAAACTGGTATCGTGTAACTATAACCCTCAAACTGGGCTTCTGACCCTAGACGATGCTCAATCATGTCGATTAGACCGCTGACCTTCTGAGGCAAAGCCCGCTCTAAGGTTTTCTCGTAAAACTCTAGGGGATAAACAGAAGCCACATCAACTTCATGGGCTTGGCGCTGAACCTCAAGAGGGTTCACCACGGGAATGATGAAAAGGGGTGCATCCATAATTCCCCCTATTTGAGCTGGTAGAAAAACTTTTGAAAAGTTCAGAACTGTGTCAAGAGCCAGCATCAAAGTGTCTTCATCGCCGTCACAGTCACGCCGCTTGGCTGAATGCCACAACGGATGGGCGTAGCACAGGTTTAGGTCAGTGAAACCAATTACACGACCCAGTATACCCACAGATGTGTGAGGCGCCAAGCCGATTACAAGGTGCCCTATCAAGTCGTTGATGCCTTTGAAATTGTAGAATCGATGCAGACCATACACTTTCTCCAACAACTCATCAACAAAACTGCTCACATGAATAAAATATTCAGCGCACTTCATGGGAATAATAACATCCTGCACCCTCAACTCGCAGATTTCGTTAGGCTGAGTTAACGGTTCGCCTTCATGACTGTAGAGATATCCTAATTCATGCAGTTTCTCAACTGACACGCCGATTTCAGCGGGTTTAAAGTGGGTCAGAGGCGCATTTGTTGCGTCAAATCGTATTGTGCCGTCTTTGAAAACCGATAGGTCATGTTTGGCTCGTAAAAGTCCCTTCTCCAAGATTTCAGGCGTTTTCGTTTCATTAGTTAGTCCTTTAACACCCTTCACCAACTCAGGAAGCGATGTGTTCAGCCTTCTGCAAGCCTCACCGACCAATCTTTTCAGGTCAACAATCTGTTTCTCGAAACTCTTGGCTTTGCCACCGCAAGCTGGACACACGCCTTCTTTTATCACTCTCTTGCACTGCTGACAGAATCTTTCCAGAACAGTGCTAACATTGCACTTGGAGCAGATCGCTCTGAAGGTAATCTCATGGCATACGGGACAGCGCCGCTTAATCAGTTCCACTGCAATGTTGCCCTTTTCCATCGCGTCAATCAGATTGCGCTGAGAACCACCCTGTAGTCCTACGGGAAAGAGCGTGTGAACCATAGGCCGCATTTCTCTTCGTTTTGCTTTCTCTGGACGCCCCATCCTTGCTCCCAAGAGCGCTGGTGCCTTCTCTCGCACAATGATGCCCGAAAGCTCCTCGATCATAGTGAGAACACTTTTTGGTGAGGAATCTTGTGGCATGGGCTTATTCCACCCCAAGCAAGTTGCAAAGATGATGGCGTCATCGTTTGTAATCTTTATCTTGCTGTCCAAAACTGCGTGAGGAATGCAGATTTTTTCCAGCAGCTTCTTTGGGATTTCCTCTAACTCTCCGGTTATTTCTAAAGCCAGGTCATCTTCCACCTTGAGGTGAGAATGGAAAAGCCAGTTCCGAAGCTGAATAACATCACCCGAAGAAATATTGTTCCAAAAATAAGTGTACCAAGGATGCAGCGGAATCTTAAGGCTGGAAGCAAGAGTCAAAGCTTCACGAGCTGTAATGTGCGTGGTACAACCATCGTTCAATAAATTGCCAAGCAGAGCTTTAGAAAATTGCAGCTTGGAGGCTGCCTCTTCGAGATTGCCATTAAAGCTTTGCCGGATTGCAATTCTTAGCTCTTGAACCCACCATTCCTCGCTAATGCCCGCGGGATACAACGGTTTGTTGTTATACAAGAAGTCGCCAAAACTAACCAAAATGTCTCCGAGAAACAATATTTTGTCAATCTGTTCCTTTACGCCTTCGAAATTTTCAAGCGAGACACGAACCACTGAGCCATCCTTCAACCGCACAATAGGCGATTCCACACAGTCAACTGGAAGAACCACACCCGCCTTGCCAGGCGCCTCAATGCGCAACTGAGTACCAGCCGCGAGGAAACGCTGAAGAACCAACATGGTTGCCGGATGCACTCCTAAGGCTGCCAGTCCTGTGTTTCTTGCTCTGCCATAGCGAAGTCGGAAGCCGCCTGCTCGCGATGGAAAAGAGAAGACGGGGCGCCCGGCGATGACGTCTTCCATGAAGCCAACGGTTTTTTTCTCTTTAATCTCTCTGACCTTCGTCAGCCAGCCCCATCCTTCGATTCCGAGTTTCTCTATCACCGTCCAAGCCTTCGTGGAACGCCCTACGACTCCATCGTTGACGACTCGGAGGGCTCCTCCCCTGACACGGTTTGTCTCGATGCGTGGCAGATTGCGAAAAGTTGAAACCTCCAAGGAGTCAGATTCGATTCCCGTTACCTCTACGGGAAGAGATTCGAGGGCGTTCCTCAACTCTTCATCGGAAACTTTATACTGAAAACGACCAAGCGACCGCTCGTAGAGTCGCAACTCCTCGACGAAACGCGCAACCTCTTCAGGTGTAGGCTTGTAACGGTCCAACCCTAACAAACGACGAACGAAATCCGCCACAACAAGGGTTAACGCCTGGTCGGTTCCCCCAGCCGACCTGATAGGCCCAGCAAAATACACGGCGAGATACTTTGTTTTATCCAGATTTTCTTTAATTATTACCTGCGCCACGCCCTGCAAAGGCGCGGCAGTTATCCCCTCCGTCAAGATAGCCAAAGCGGTTCTTACGGCTTGTTCAGCCGCCTCTCGGTCGTGAAGATGACCAAACTTTCCATACACAATTTCTTCGGCAATCTTGAAGGCTAATTCTTCTCTTGGCAACGTTTTGCTCAGCTGGCGAATGCTCTCCGCCACACCTCGTGGGCCTACAAGACCCTCAACCAGACTGGCTAAGTCTTTGGCGACATCCATTTCAGGTGAACTTGCAGGATCCAGCCCTTGCTCGCGTGCCTTTCGTGCAATATCATACAGTTGTTTGAGCTGGTTCTCTAAGGCGACAGTGTACTCGTGGTATTCTCTACTCATCTTGATGCTCAAAATGCCCCTCTCACTGGCGGACCAGACACTACTTTTTTGTTTTGACCGCCTTTACCAATTCTCTAAGTTTATCACTTGTGTTGCCCTCTTCGATGACTGTTCCAGTAACCACCACATCGGCTCCAGCCTGCACGATCTCCTTAACCTGCTCAGCACTTTTTATGCCACCTCCAACAATTAATGGGATACCGATAGCACCCCTCACCATTCTAATCATGTTGGGAGGCACCGATTTCTTCACTCCAGACCCCGCCTCCAGATACACGAAGCGCATACCCAAGTACTCAGCAGCCAAAGCATGTGCAACCGAAAGTTCGGGCTTGTTGAACGGGATAGGAAAAGCCCGTCCGATCACGCTGGCAGCGCCGCCCTCGCCGACGATAATGTAGCCTAAGGGTATAGGTTCCAACCCAAACTTCATGACAAGAGGAGCACCCAAAACCTGGGCGCCCACTATGAAGTAGGGATCTGAGGAGTTGAGGAGCGACATAAACCATATGGCGTCTGCGTGTCTGCAAATGCCTGTTACGTTGTTTGGAAACAAAATCACGGGAATCTTTACTGCTTTCTTTATGGCCTTTACAGTTTCCTGCAATTGTGACGTGGATGTTATCGTGGATCCGCCCACCATGACTGCCGTGGTTTGGTTTTCCTCAGCTATGCGTGCGTTTTTTGCCGCGGTCTCTGGTGATGCCCTTTCAGGGTCTAAAAGAGTAATGTGGATTGCGCCGTCTTTTCGAATCTTGTTAAGAAGGTATTTTTCGACCCGCCCAATCATTCTTGACCCGGCTTGGGTTCGGTTGGAGAGGGCGTTGTGGTGGTTGTGGTTTCAGTTGCTTTTCCAGAATACCATTGATCCATGAACTGACTGTAAACATCAATCTCGCCATAGGCTGGCTTTGTGGCCAGTTCGCCTCTTAATCCGCAGCTTCCACACCTCAGAACAGCTCGTTGCTCGCTTCGCAAAAGCGCAACCCTGATGGATTCTTTACCACATTTGGGACAGGTGAAAACTCGAGGCAACCTCTTCTTTGGAATACGAACAACTTTTCTGCGTCTTCTCCCCAAACATCTCACACTCCAAACATGAGCCTAAGAGTTCGCTGATTCGAACCAAATGTCAATACACATCACAACTTAAATATTTGCGCACTCACCCCACATACCTCACTCTAACGACAGACGCAAAACGGGCGCATCTCTCATGATATTAACAAAAGAAGCCTTAAAATTTGACCTACCACTTACCACAACGCGGCTCAAACGCTTCATTAAAGATTACGTTAAAAAAACCAGAGCCAAAGGAGTCGTGTTGGGACTATCAGGTGGAATAGACAGCTCCACAGCGGCCGCTCTCTCAGCATTGGCAATAGGCGGCAACAGAGTGTTGGCACTCTCACTTCCTGAAAAGGAAACATTCAATCCGATCGACATAAAGCACACAAAAATCATGGCGGAAAAATTCGGTTTCAATCTAGAAACAATCGACATTACAAAAATATTACAAGACTACTATCAATCCATACCAGCATTCACTCCTGATGATACATTGAGCAAGGGAAACATCAAAGCGAGAGCCCGCATGATATGTATATACTACTACGCCAACCACAAAAACAGAATAGTTGTCGGCAGCTCAGACAAGTCAGAAACCATGATGGGATACTTCACCAAATGGGGCGATGTCGCAGCTGACATATCGCCGTTGATGGATTTGTACAAGACGCAGGTACGACAACTCGCCGCCTACATAGGAGTTCCGGCGGAAATCATAGCGAAACCCTCAACACCCCAGCTCTGGCCCGGACAACTCGCCGAAGAAGAGCTAGGCGTAAAATACGAAGCTTTAGACCTCATTCTGTTGGGACTCGAAAACTTCCTTCAACCTGAAGAAATTGCAAAACAATTAAACCTTCCCTTGACGCTTGTGGAAAGCATCAAGGTGCGTTGGTTGTCTAGGGAACACAAGAGAAGAACACCCCTGACCATGAAGGTGGAATACAGAACAATAGGAACCGACTTCAGGCTGCCATACTTGCTGGTCTAAACGCTTTTCCACTCAGGAATTCAAGAATAAAAAGATAAGAGGAGAAACAAAAAGATGCCGGATGAAATCACAATTGCTCTGGCACAAGTATCCAGCCGAGTTGGCGACAAGGAACACAACATAGAAACCATGAAAACAAAAATCGCCCAAGCCAAAAAACTGAAAGCCCAGCTGGTCGCTTTTCCCGAGCTTTGCTTGACTGGGTACGTTGTTAAAGACCGCGCATACGAATTGGCTGAAACCGTGCCAACCGGGTCATCAGTACTGAAGATTGAAGAGATTGCAAAGAAAGAAACCGTTCACGTAATCTTTGGTATGATAGAGGAAAGCGCCAAAGCAAGCGCTGTCCTGCACAACACTGCGGTTTTAGTCGGTCCAAAAGGCTACATTGGCAAATACCAAAAAATGTATCTGCCCACGCATAGTGTCTTTGAAGAGAAACGCTACTTCCGTCCAGGCTACCAAACACCCGTGTTTGAAACCGAACTAGGAACGTTAGGAATGCTCATCTGCTACGACATATACTTCCCAGAGATTACAAGACTGCTTAGCCTCAAAGGAGCCAAGCTTGCTGTTTGCATATCGGCTTCACCCTCGGTGCGACGAGGATTCTTCGAAACCCTGACAGCCGCCAGAGCAATAGAGAACACCGTTTTCTTAGCGTTTGTGAATCTCGCAGGCATCCAAGACGGCTTGCAGTTTTGGGGCGGAAGCCGCATTATCGCGCCGAGTGGAAGCCTGATTTCGAAGGCTAGATATGACGTAGACGACCTCATAACCGCGAGAATCATCTATTCAGACGTAACCCGCGTCCAAGCATGGGTTCCGACACTGCGCGACCTGCGCCCTGAGATTTTTGATTCTTTGCGCGAAGAAGCCGAGAACCTATAAGATCTGCGGCTGTGATTATTCACATCACACGTGACATCACTTGTATCACGCTTTCTGGAAAGCTTTTGCAGCCTTCTCGATACGGTTCAGCGCCTCTTCCAATTTGTCATAAGCAGCAGCGTACGAAAGCCTAATGTGTCCTTCACCGTGTCTTCCAAACGCTAAACCTGGAACCGTGATCACGTGAGCCTTCTTAACAAGATCTTCAGCAAACCTTTCCGAGGATGCGTCAAAATTCGTGATGTTAGGAAATGCGTAAAATGTTCCTCCAGGCAAGCCGCATCTAAAGCCTTCAATCTCCTTCAACCTTGAGTAAACTAGTCTGCGTCGTCGATGAAACTCTTTAACCATCTTCTTAACGAAATCTTGCGGTCCATTCAAGGCTGCCAGCGCCGCGTATTGAGCTGGACCGTCCACGCAGGCCACACTAAACTGGTGCGCTAACATCAGGGGAGCAATAAGGTTTTTTGGACCATAAGCGTAGCCCAAGCGAAAGCCTGTCATAGCATAGGTTTTTGAGAAGGAGCCAACAACAATCGTGCGTTCACGCATACTTGGGAAGCTGGCTATGGAGTAATGCTGCGCACCATCATATGTGATTTTCTCATAAACCTCGTCGGAAATCACAAGCAAATCACGCTCCTTTGCAACCTTGGCTAAATTGGACAAATCATCATGCGAAAAGACAGCTCCAGTTGGATTGTTAGGAGAATTTATTACCATCATGCGGGATCTGGTTGTGATGTGTGATATCACGTCTTCTTCACTTATAGAGAAGCCGTCATTTTGAAACAGCGGTATTGGTATGGGTGTCCCACTAGCCATATGGACGCATGGTTCATAGCAGACGAAGCCTGGGTCAGGAATCAGCACCTCGTCTCCTGGATTAATGAGAGCTTGCATGGCGAGGAAGATGGCGTGCGTGCCACCAACCGTTACTATGATTTCAGTGTTTGGATCGTATGTTAGTCCATATTCTCTCTTTTCTTTTTTGGCTAGGGCGTCAAGCAATTCTGGGATGCCCGTTGTTGGAGTGTAGTGGGTCTTCCCTTTGTCTAGCGCCTCCTTCATCTCCTCCAGAACGTGTGGCGGCGGAGAGAAGTCGGGTTCCCCCAATCCTAGGCTTATGATGTTGGGAATGTTCTTCGCTTGGGAAAACATGCGTCTGATTCCAGAAGGCTTGATCCTTGCCAAACGATCAGCGACCTGACGCTGTGCCAATGCGGCGCACCTCAAGATTCTTTCAAGTATTGGTGTCTCGCCATAAAACATTTACATTTGTAATGTTAGCGACCACAATTCTTTTGTGCACAACGTATACAAAACTGTATCCCAACCAAGCATTGAGGTGATTGCCAGTCTGTTGCCCAAAGAAACCGTCCAAAAATGGATAAAAAGTTCAACAAACGAGCCAATTATCAAAATACTTGCAAAAAACAGTAATATTACCAAAACGCAACTGGAAACACTGTTGATAGATTTTTTAGCCCCAAATATAGCTGGAAAATCGTTATCAAACGAAGAAAAAGCCGTAATGCGCTTATCAAAGGCAGGAATAAGCCGCGGCGCCTTCAACCGAACATTAAGGCAGGCCCGAACAAATGTTATCCGGTCCATATATACCATACTTCTCCTCGGATACGTCGGAGTGTTCGATGACACACGTCTAACTCCCTACCTAGAAGTCTCGAATAGACTAAAAGAGTACGTAAGTGCTTATCAAAATACGCTTTCTAATGGAGAACTTGCTGCCGAGCAGCTCAGAATCGTCAGCATGTTGCACGAAGAACTCGAGACAATTCTTGAAAGGCTATCAAACCCTAGGTCTCTTTCAAAAATGTGATATCACAAATCACAGCAAACCGACTAAAGCCCATGTTTATAGCTGACGAACGTTGATGGAGAATGTTTTCAACACAAGTTTAATAAGACAAGACATGGGCTAAGATGTGATTTGTGATGTCACACTGAACAGGGGCACCATGATGTGAGATTGTGATGTTGTGGACATCTTTCGAATCACAGCTGAATCACGCTGCAGTTGAAGCTCAAGCGTTCTTGGAGAATATCTCGTTAACTGATTCATTTTTCGTCTTAACCATGGTTCTCTTAGCGCTAACAATCGCACTTACCTTGTTGTATTACAGGCGTATGAGGCAGGTTTCAAAGGCGTATGCAGAGGCTAAGGACGTAGTTGGTGACATAATCATAAGCGTTGACAAGCAATTGCTCAAGCATGAAGACCAGATTGGCACAGCAATTCACAAGATGGAGACTCACACCGCTGCAACGGAGAGACTCTCTAAGCGACTGGACGAACAGGAAAGCCGTTTTTCCAAGGGCTTGGCTGACTTGACTTCAAAGGTTGCGGGGTTTTCCGATGTCCAAGCCGTCAAAACATCTTTAGAGAGCCTCAAGGACCAGTTGGACGACTTAGTCAGGGTTCAGGAAGAGTTGAAACAGCATGCAGCGACTGCGCCTTTGTCTGATTCACAGGTCGAGACAGCTATACCAATAAAAAAAGAACGTGCCTTGGCCCCACTCACGGAAACTGAGCTTCGCGTGTTGGAGTTTATTGCGACCTCGCCTTCAGGGGAGAGAACCGCGCCCGAGGTTAAGGACGTGATTAAGCTGACTAGGGAACACACTGCACGGTTAATGAAGAAGCTTTACGAAGGAGGATACCTAGAACGCCGCGCTGAGAGAACACCTTTTTCGTATAGGGTAAAGGAAGAGATGCTGAAGATTCTGAAGAAAAGCGAGGTTGGTTAGCTAAGGCTATCCTCCTTGTCTCGCGTTTTCTCCAATTTCTCGGAGTCTGTGAAGTTTTTCATCCATCTCAGAATGAGGCTTTGAGGGTTGCAATCCGTAGTCGACCTTCCCTTTTCGCTCCAAATATTCTGGATAGTGCGTGACCTTTATCGGCACGGCAAATCTAATCTTCGGTTCGGATATCAGCAGAGCCTCGCCCACATCAAGCATCTTGATTTCAGTGTCGCTGTACTCCAGATAAGGCGTGTTTTCGGTTAAATAATCCCTATCTCTGCTCAGTTCGGTTTTCATGATAACCTTAGTCCACAACTCGGCGAAAACGTCAAAGTTAATTCTAGATGGTCTCGGTGTTACGGCGTTTAGCCCCACACGATATTTACGGTACGTGAGCGCGATGTCGGAGAAAATGGTTCTCGGCTTGTTTGGATCTAGAAACTCGTGAGCCTCTTCAAGTGTTATGAGAACCGTTGGAAGCTTCTGCCATTCTTCGTACTTTTCTTCCCAAGTGCGTTTGTAGTGCTCCGCGACGGCTGAGGCAGCTAGGCAAACAATTCTGTTTTGATCTTCAGAACGAAGCCCTGAAATGTCGACAAGGCATGTTATTCCCTTGCATATGTTCTGAGTGATGCTGTTAACAAAAGTGTAATCAGAAGCAGGAAAAAGGTCGCGAGGCAAAGAGGACAGCTTTTGCATGAGCGCTTCGACGACAGACTTCATCGCGCGTACGCCTACGTGCCCTTCAGCTCTGTGGATTTCCCGCGCCTTTTCTATCCATTCTTTTCCGTGTTGTTTGTACAGAGCCCATGCGAGTCTCTTTTGAGGTGGCTGAATCTCTGCGAACAATGTATCGAGTTTGTCTGGGGTTATTGTGTATAGCCCTACAGCCATTTTTCCGTCTCGGGATGAGAAATATTGAACCTTGTTATGGAAGAATGGATGGTCTCTGAGGCCTCTCTGGGGCTTGATTTCCTTTCCTTCAAGCAGTTGACCTGCGAAGTCAAAGATTAGCGCTACGGTCTTAGGGCTGTTATCAATAATCTGAGCGTTGATAATTAATTCAGTGTTTGTTTTTCCTGAGCCGGTCATTCCAAACATGCCTATCATGCGTGGAATCGAGTCGATGTCTATACCAGCTGACCCTAGCATCTGTTCTCCAGAGCGCAGACGCCCCACTTCGAGTTCTCCCAAGAGCCTAAGAACTGAACTGTCTTCTTCGCCAGTGGTGTAAACTTTATCTCTGTAGTTTGGGTTGAACGTTGGAGAACGTACCTTGCCTGCTCTCTTCTCCAAGAAAAGAATAGCCTCAATACTTCTAAAGGCAGAGTAGGGTCCGAAAGCTTCCTTCCCCTCAGCTTCACGCAGCTGTTCCAAAGTTTCAAGGGTGGAACTGCTCGCGGCGTTAACGACCCTGGCGTAAAAGCTTCTTTCACCAGAGTCAATTCGCACGATTTGGCCAAAAGAAAGGTTGATCCCTTTGTTTAAGAAGAAAGAAACAGAGTCTCCCTTCGTCTCGCAGATGAACCCAATGGGTTCAGAACTGGCCATCCCACAACTCCCACTCAAAGGCATGCCTTATTCCATGCAGTTCATCAGCAAAGCTGCAAGAAAGTTCTTCTCGGCGCAGGGTTTCCAGTAGCCCAGCGTTTCTCATTGCTTCCTCTATATGGTCGTAGTATGAAAGTAACATAGAGTCGGAAGGAGCAGAAAATTCATGCGCTAACAAGAGAGAAATGGGATATCCAACACATCTCGGGTCCTCAGATATGCAAGTCAAAGGCGAAAGCAATTCGGTGATTTCTTGGTTAGTTAGGTATTCCATTATGTCGCATCGAAAGACGTGAGAGCTTTCCTGACATAACTTCACCACCGAGATGTCACCGTACAGACTCTTGTCTTTTTCAGCTTTCTTCACAGGATGGTAAACCCAAATATCATATTTGGCTACACTGGATGCTGTAGCTAAGAAATCTCTGCCTTTTTCATCGTGTAAAGATGGCGAGTTTTTGCTTATGGCTAGGAGGTTTACCCCCTCTTTTTCACATTTATTATAAAGAGAGACACGAAACTTCCTTTCTCCACCAAAGTAGCCACCGCCATCCAGCAATAGATAACTACTACGACTATCTGTATGGTCGTAGTAAAGAGAGTCTTTTTTATTCTGAAGGAGGTCTAAAGCCATTTGACTCTCCAGCTCAATTCTAATGTCCTTAAGAAAGTTACTACGACCATACGCGTCACCGACAACAGTGTATATCCTTTCCCTGTAGTTCCAATCAACATCGCGTCCTTTTACCACAGCGTATGCGGCACGCATGAGGTAGATTCCCCAGTTGTTTGCCCTCTTAAGTGTCCTTGTCGAGCAGTCTACAGCGACGAAGCCTCCAGGAAAGTTTCTTATCTTCTTCAAGGGTTTTACTAGAGATGTGTTTGTTCTTGTCGATATGACTGGTTCTTCCCTCACCGCAACAGAACTAGGGATTCTTCCCTTTTCAACGTAAACTCGGAGCTTTGTCTCCATATCGGAGAGGTCTTCACGAATTTTTTCATTAATCAAGTCTGTTCTTCACTCCCGGAAGCTCGGCTAAATTCTTAGTTAATTGGAAAAAGTAGTGTGTTTACTTATTATCTTTTGTGAGGCTTAGAGTGCTCTCTGTCTTGGTCGCTATTAGCCGATAGCGTCTGCCCTTGGAGGCTCCGCTTTTCATAAGCATTCCTCTTTCAGTCATTCTTGTAAGGTAGGTAGAGACCATGCTCAAACCCGCCGGTTCCTTCATCTCCTGTTCATAGACAGTTTGAACATCCTTAGCCGAGAACCAGATTATTGGAAAGTGTCTTTCAACAATCAAGAACATTTTTTCCAGCTTAGTCAAATCTGCAGAGGATTGATTTTCTGGGGAGCTCACACCTGGCATACCGCCAAGCAGCTCAACTATGTCTAAAAGCCTGAGAGCCTTTTCCCTAGTAACCTGGCCGTCGAAGGTGACCGTGTATTTGTTTCCACCCCCGTCGAACACTTCTACCCTCATTTTCTTTGCAGGCATTTTTACCACAAAGCGTTTAACAGATTAACAGTTAACAAGTTATAGAGCTTTTGGTGAAAAGTCGGTAGAATCAACTCTTAATTGCGTCTAAAATTCAAAAGTGAAATCGTTTTAGACTGTTTGAGTTTCACCGAATTCACCAGAAGTTTGAAGTTGTGAGGAAGCTGAGGAATAGTCTTGTTCGATTTTTCCAGTAGAAATAAGGGGGTGTGTTCTTCATTTGGGATGGCTCTAAAATACGAGCCGATTTCGAAAAGGGAGAAAAATTAGAAAGGGTGAGTATAAAAATTTTTAAAGATTAACAGCAGATCTCAACTTCATTGGGTGATCTTGCTTCTAGTGTAATACTAATAGTAGATGAAAGTTGAGGTTTTTGACTTACCAGAATCATGTCTCCGCCACCCCTCTATTTCCTGTGGAAACCTTGACGCTGTTGAACATATCGAATTGGGAGCGTCGACTACTTTTAGGGAATTGATTTTAAATGAAGAGGTTTCTGTTAAGTGCACGGTTTCTTGGAGATCAGCCTACGAGGCTTTTATGAAGACTTCCAGAGGAAAGCTAGGGGTGAGTGCGTCTTCTCTAGATTTTAGCTGGTTATCTACTTTTTTGTACGGGAGTTCTTATGCATGAACTGGCATGTGAGTCTGGGCTTTGGCTGTTAGGAGAGGGAAAGGAGATTCGAATGAACAACGCAGACGTGCTCGGCAGCGTGTTCGATTATTTCTTGAACGGGGTCCACATCTTCAAAAACAGAGAAGTCCTGCGACATGATTACATACCAGAAACGTTGCCACACCGTCAAGAGCAGATTCGATTTCTAGGCGAGACAGTGGCTCCAGTTCTGAAGGGCGAGCGATGCTCAAACATCTTCATCTACGGCAAAACAGGTACCGGCAAAACAGCAGTTATGAAGTTTGTGTTGAGCAAACTCAGCCAAAAAGCAGCAGAATTCAACTCTCCAGTGAAGGTTTGTTACGTAAACAGCAGGATCGCTGGCACCGAATACCGTGTGTTCTCCAGCCTATGCGACGCCATCGATGTGCGTGTTCCCTTCACCGGCCTAGCCTTGGGTGAAGTTTTTGACCGTTTCAAGGGAGGATTGGAAACTCGCAAACAGGTTTTCATTGCGGTTCTGGACGAAGTTGATGCCTTGGTAAAGATGAGGGGCGATATTCTGCTTTACGAGTTGACACGAATCAATGAAAACTTAAGGCATAGCAGGGCAACTTTGGTGGGGATTTCTAACGACCTACGTTTTAAGGAGTTTTTGGACCCAAGAGTTTTGAGCTCTCTCAGCGAGGAAGAAATAGTTTTTAAACCCTACAACGCAGCGGAGCTTCAAGACATACTTCTCGAAAGGGCCAAGCTGGCTTTCCAAGACGGCGTCATAACAGAGGGAGCGATCAGTCTGTGTTCAGCGTTGGCAGCTGCTGAGCACGGAGACGCGAGACGCGCGTTGGATCTTTTACGTGTTGCTGGCGAGTTGGCGGAGCGCGAAGGGATGTCGCAGGTAAATGATGATCACATTAGGCGGGCTGAAAAAAGAATCGAGCATGATCGCGTGACTGAGGCTTTGAGGAATCTGCCTTTCCACTCGAAACTTGTTCTGTGCAGCGTATACCTGCTCAGCAAAGCTCAAGCGCAGCAGGGCAGCGTCACGGGCAATATATACGGGGTCTATAACGAGCTATGCGAGTATTGTAGAGTATCGCCTTTGACACAGAGGCGCGTTAGCGGCCTAATCAACGAACTCGACGTAATAGGGTTACTGAACACCCAAATCGTCAACATGGGACGCTACGGGAGAACTAAAAAAATACGTTTGTGCATAACGCCTGGAGTTTTCAAAAATGTATTCTTAGATGATGAAAGACTTTGCCGCCTTCTGGCTTACACGCCCAAGCATTTGTCTACAAGCAAGCTTCTACGTTGCAGTGAAATTTAAAGACGTGACCTGTGATGTCTGGAGGTCCACTACTGGAATGATTCCTGGTGTGGGTTCGAGTCCCATTTTGCTCATGTACTCGGTTTGTTTCTGCCACGCGCCGGAGTTAACTATTAACACACCTCTATATCTTTCATGGGCTTGAACGTGGACGTGACCCGCGTGAAAAATGTCAGGAATCCTATCTATTACCAGAAAGTCGCGTTGTCCAGGCGCAATCGGTGTGCGTTGACCGTAAATTGGCGCCAAATGTCTTCCTTGGAGCAGGAGTTTCATAGCCTTTTCAGGTGCCTTGAAACCCACGTTGGGCGAATTGGCAATGACATCATCTAGGCTTCGTCCATGATATACCAGAGTCTCGACACCATGGAGGCTTATTGTACATGGATTTCCCAAGGAATGCACTTCTCTGGCTTCGTAGACGGGTTCGGCGTAGTCTTTGGGCAACGCTGGCTGAGGCAGCGCTTTTCTGGAGGCATCGTGGTTTCCGGGTATGATTATTAACTCTATGTAATCGGGTATCTGCTCCAGAAATTTGGAAACGACACTATATTGGCGATGAATGTCACGTATGCCTAGTTCTTTCACTTGCTTTGGGTATATGCCGATTCCATCTACCATGTCTCCGGCGATTACTACGTACTTAACTCGGCTGGCTAGGTCTCTCCAGTGTGCATCTCCAAGTTTCCCGTTCAACCAAAGGAGGAACCTGTTGAGTTCGGTCCTCATGAATTGTTTGCTTCCAACATGCAGGTCTGATATAAGCGCAGCACACACAGGCTCTGACGCTTTGCTAGGTGTTTTTTGTGGGATTTCGGGGAAGAAAATGTCTTCCAAGATTAGTAGGTCGTTTCGGGCTTTTGTGGCGCTTATGCAGACAACTTGGTCAAGGAGCAACGATTGAACCCGTTCTCGAACTGAACCTTCTAGGTTTGAGTACACCATAACAGTGATTGTTGACTCTGGATCTTCCAACCTGAGGAAACTTCTTTCCTTGGATTCGCGTTTCTCTGTTAGCATTCCGATGACTTTGACCTTCGAGTTTAATGGCGCTTTAAGCGCTTCCGAAATCGACGCTGCGTCTTTGGCGTCCATTCTCTGTCTCAAAAACCTCTGCAGTCGCCTGAATCGGTCCAAGAAATATTGTTGATATTCGTCTACGGACCCGACGGTATTTATGTCTGCGGTCGGGTCCTCTAGCACCTTT
>Ga0315314_1001346_pt1 | contig 22416 bp, 25 predicted proteins | sample TDP9_MG_FD_203631 | JGI IMG/M metagenome (GOLD analysis project Ga0315314, IMG submission 203631) | Freshwater sediment microbial communities from Lake Towuti, South Sulawesi, Indonesia - TDP9 | ecosystem: Environmental > Aquatic > Freshwater > Lake > Sediment | place: Indonesia: South Sulawesi... | reverse complement strand
AAAGGCTCTCAATATCACATAGGCTGCGACAACAGCTATTGATGACACAAGATGAGCAATCGATATTATCGACGAGGAGACGAATGCTCTGGTCAAAGGGTGAGGGCGAGTGCTAGCATACAGCATTGCAATTGGCCATCCGTGCCCAGGCTCAAGACCATGTAAGATTCCAATCAAGAGCACTGTAAAGTAGACAAGCTCTACCATAAGTTTATGGGATTGATTCCTTGATTTATGCCTTGTGGAGTTATCCGCGAATTCTTCACAGAAGTCCTCTGCTTAAACAAGTATCTGTGTATCACGCATGAAATATTTTTGAGATGAATTTTTGTGATTAGATTCTAAGCAGATTCGCTCTTTCAGATAGTATTGCTGCCAATTTGTTCTTTTCAGTTATAGTTGCTTTTATTAATTCATCAGAAATATTATGATGCTTTATTAAGAATTTTTTCTTGCTGGGATTCAGCTTTATTATATAGTCTGATATTTCTCCCAAATCCTTTATATTTTCAGCAAAAAGTTTTAGATGTTTCATCTCTCCTATAGCTATTAAAGCTATATCCATCTTACCAGATTTCAAACCCAAAGTCTTTAATGCCCTTGCTATCTGAGAGTCACAAGCCAGTCTAACTATAAGCTCCAAATCCAGCTTTTTTGTGTAGGAAACTCCTCTATTGAATGCCATCCAAGATTGCTGTAAGACCATCTTCAAATGCTCAAAGCCAGCAACAAAATTTGCATCAAAAGCCTGAATTATAAGATTTGAGAATTTATCTCTTAAATTTCTTAAAAACTGCTCAGGATCATCTATAATAACTCCCTTCAATCCTAAAATTATTGATAAAGTTTTATCGCTAAGTCTGATGTAATGCAAGCCCTTCACATTTTAATTAAAGCAGTAAGATTTAGGTTCTATGCTAAATACTTAACCCCCATGAGTAATTGGTATTAAAACAACTTTGTCTCCTGACTTGACAATAGTATTCCCTTTATCCAAAGCAGATATCTCTACACCATTAATAGTTATAAGCATGGTAAGTGGCGATAGCTTAAAATTTGAATACGATGTGATTAATTCAAGAATTTCCTTAACTCTTATCTCCTCTTTATCAATTTCAAGTTCTTCTTTACCTAATGCTCTTCCTATATGTCCATGAGCTCTTACTTTAATCATAATCTCTCATAGATGCTTTTCTATAATTTAAGTATAAAGATAGATTATTTTATGCTCCTTCCAATTCTTCTTTAGGAGTCTCACTCTTTTTTAAAAAATCTGTTATGTAACCAGCTATCTCATTCCTTAATTGCTTAGACCTTATCACAGCCACTTGGCTTAATATGGCTTTGTTCTTATCAAAATCATCAGTGAATAAATTCCTATACTTATCCAATATTTGTATTGAGATGCGCTTGATACGATCCATGATCTACACCAAAGTAAATTGGAGCAAAGACTTCAAGTATTTAGGGTTTAGGGCTTAGGTTCTGATGCACCATCAAACCATGTGAAAAATGTATATATTGAAAACGAAAGATGGAGTAGGCATAAAAAATTTGAAAAATCATATTTGAGAATCTGTTTTAGTACTGCTTACCATGTTTATAGGACTGCTGGTAAAAGCTGTTGATTATCTCAAAATTTTCATAAACTTAACTTTTTGCCGTTAATATTCATAATAAGTTTGCAAGTCTGTTCTACTGCTCTGATTAATCATCTACAGCTTCTTTTTACAACCTTCCTAAGATCATGAATGCAATGACTAGCCCGTATATTGCAACTGCTTCGACGAAGACTATGTAGATGAAGGTCATGCTGAACATCTCAGGTTTCTCACTAACAGCACCAATAGCTGCTGAACCTGCGATTCCTAAGCCTATGCCAGCCCCAAAGCAAGCAAGTCCTGCAGCAAGGCTCGCCCCAATGATCATAAGGCCTGTATCTCCTCCACCTTGCTCCTGAGCAAATGCAAATGGAATTGAGGAAAGAGTAAAAATGACTAGGGCGACAAATGTAGCCATAAACAGGGTTTTTCTAGTGATTTGTTTTTTCAAATTCTTACACCCTATATAAAATGATGATATGTAAGTATTAAGATTTGTGGTATCATAAAATAAGAATGATTTTTATGTTGGTTTTCTATATTTTCTATACATTCTCAGGGCTGTCCACCAGAGAATTGCTGAGCCTATGGCAAGACCTATGAGCGCACCTAATAACATAAAAGCTCCACTCCAAGATTTGCCCAACCCCTTCTCCATCAAGAAGCCTAGATAGAGACCTAATAGAACGAAGGCTGGCAACTCAAGACCGAAGATTAAGAATTTGAATATTTTGCCAATAGGGCGCTTCTTCGACATTTTGATCACTTAGCAAGGCGTAGGGAACCTTCTTAATGTGCTGAATGGTTGGAAGGGCTTCCCCGTTCCTCTGTAGAATTTTGTGAACCATTCAATCCAGTGCAACCTGAGAGTGTGTAAGAAGGCTAGCAGACCTTCAAATATTCCTATGAGGAATATAGTTCCAAATGCGAAAAGGACAAAGCCCATGGTACTTGTTGGAAGAATGAGAGTGCTGAATGCTGTGTGAACCATTTTGAGAGCTAGAATACGTGCATATGATACTGTGTGTGAAAAAGACATCAAAAGAGATTCCAAGGCATCCATAAGACCTGTTACTCTATGTTCCATAAATTTAAGGAGTGCTAGTACTCCGAATGGAAGTAGAACGTATAGACCCATGATAATAGGATCGAATATGACTTTAAAGACAGCCCAGCCTTGAGAAAATACTAAGTAGCTACCACTCCAGTAGAGCCAGAGCCATGGAACTGGACCTGTAATTGCTTCCTTAAAACGCCTTGATGATAACTTGTTGATCAAATCCAGTAATAAGCCCAAGGATATTTGAAAGACTCCAACCATTATAGAATACTTCAACAGTGTCATAGGATATTGAGATGGTGAGAACCAGAGAGGTCCAGGCAGTCCTGTAAGCTCTCGGAACCATTCCTCGCTTCCAAAGAACTCTCCATACAAGAAACCTATCATTATAGCTACAGCACCGTTTATGGCGATGAGGGGAGCACCTGCTATAACAAAATAGACAATGTTCCCAGGCTTGAATCTCAATGTCAACTTACCCCTCATCAAGTAAAATAATATGCCTGAAGCAAGAAGCAAGGCACCATGCCCAACATCACCGAACATCAGACCAAAGATTATTGGAAAAGTAATCAAGAAGGGTAGAGTAGGATCAACTTCATAGTAGCTTGGCATGCCAAAGGCTTTTGTCAAGCCAGAGAAGACTGCAAAAACACCTGTAATCTTTGGGTATCTAAGCAAACTAGGAGGCCTATCACTATCCATGCGAACTTCATCTGCACTACTAGATGCCCTCTTAACATAGATTATATCTCCATACCCTCCAGATGATTTCTTAATTGTATTAAGCGTCTCATCCAATCGCTCTTTAGGAACCCACCCTTCAAAGGCATACACATTCTTTGTACGAACCATCAGTGCCTTAGCTTCCTCTACTCTTTGTTGGGCTTCAAGAGCTTCTGAGATAGTTTCTAAATCTGCTCCTACTTTTCTGGATGTCTCTATCAGCCTTGCCTGTAGTATGGTTTCTCTTTCTGACTGATCGAATTCCTCCTTCTCTAATCTGGCTATTTCACTCCGAATTTTAGAAACCTCTTCCTCCATTAAGGTGATCTTCTCTTCAGACCATTTCAACAAAGTGTCTACGCTCTCAACTGGAGGGGTTACCTTTCTTTTTACTCGCATTTTTACTTTTAAGAGAGTCCTCAGGTAATCTATTCTTGAGAGCAGTGATACAAACTTTAAGGAGAAATCACTTGGCTCAGGTATTTCTGGCTCTTTAAACTTTTCAAGAGAGAGGTGAGCATCTATCAACTGAAGGCTTTCAAGTCGACCAACTTCATGCATAACTCGGTTGATATGATCTTTATGCACAAAAGCCGCGATCTTCACCATAGGAATGGTATGCTGTATTCGAGGTCTTGTACTTCTTCCAGCATGAGTGGTCTTTGTCTTCAACTTTTCTCACCATGATATACATTAGGATGCAACGTGCTGATGAAGTATCAGCTTACGACGTATATCATCAGCTGGCATTTTATTAGCCTTGCCAAATAGTATGGCTCTTATATCCGATATTTCATTAAACTTCAGCATTAGATAACCAATTATGAGTCCAGCATGAAATCGAAAGCCCTGAAATGAATAAAAGCATTCTTGAGCTGTATAACGATCAAAATTCATTTCGATTTCAGAGATAGCTTCATCGATAGCTAGTCCAAAAGAAGCCCGAGTTATCAATTTACCATAATGCCCTAAAGTTAAAAGTTGTACAGCATCTCGGGCAGTTGGAACCTGAATAACTCTTTCCAATTCTGGAGTTGATAAGTAATGATAGACAGGGATGGTAAAAGAGCGGATAAAATTTGCCTCTAAGTCTAAATATTTAGAGCGTAATATGAATATAATATTGAAGAGGTCTATCATCTTGCCCAAAATACGACGGGCGAATCTGTCCGATTCAGGGAACAAAGAGCGCCAGATTTTAATAAGTGAGTGCCTGTCAATCGTAGCTTCTAGAAGATAGGATAGAGACAATCCCCTTTGTTGCTTGAACACATTGGTCAGAGCTTGGCGGAGACTAGGCTCTTCAACGCTATCAATAGCTGTCTGGATAGATTTTGATTCAAGTATTGATCTACACTTATCTGGACTGTATTTGCCTATAGGAATCACAAGCTGGAGAGCGGCCTCAGTACTCAGTCCAGCCACCAAAGCCCTTAAGATCATTTTTAGGGCATATAATTCATGCCTAAGATATATCGCATCTACCAATCGAATACACTTTCTTGGGCATGTTCGGTAAATTTTGTTCAAAATGTTAAAGTAGTCCTCATACAGTCTTCTTTCGAAACTCTCAATCTCCTTCTTTTCACGCAAGTCACTTAAGCAAATCTTGTAATAAGTTCTCTGTAGAATTTCGTAGACTCCATCCACAGACGTGGATTTAAGTAATGCGTCGTAATCTTCAGGCTTTAACATATAAGATTTTAAGGTAGACGTAATAGCGGCAATGAAAGAATAATTTATTGCCCCTCCCATTGACATATTCTTTCTAAGATGTTTCTAACCTTACCGATATATAAACATAGTCTATAGTTAAGTCTGATAGTATTTATTATAAATACTTATTTCAATTGTAAAAAGTCTAAAAGATTAAAGCTATAAATTCGTAAAATGTTAAGAATTTTAGACAAACAAACCAGAGATGCATATAAATATGCAAGATATTTAAGGCTACTCAAGAGTGCATAAAGTCATTTTAAAGTAAGCTAAAAAAGAAAAAATGATGGAAAGCTTAGCCTGTAGAAGCCACGAGGACTAAGAAGACTAGATGATAGTTTGGAGCATTATCCCCTCTAAGTGTGCCATCTACTCTGAACACTGTACCGTCTGAGAAGTGAGCCACTGCAAGTCCATGAATGACTAAAACGAACTCATTCCCATTAACATCAACTATATCTCCTAAAGCTACGAACCTCCTTCCATTCATTGATGCCATTCCCTCCCATGTCTCTGGAATCATATTGTAAATTGTCTCACTAATAGTTAAGCTCCCATCTGTTATCTTGAATATTCTAACTGTACGATCTTTGATTTGTATCGGTTCACCATACGGTGTTGCAATGAACATAATAGATGCATCAGCTACTACTTCTCCATCAAGGCGTGCCTCGCCCATAGTAGTACTTACTTCGTATGTAGGATTTTGTCCATTATTGGTTGCTAAAGCAGGGATTACAAAGGCAGATATGGCTACTATACTCACCAATGCCAAGGCTATAGATGATAATACTAACTTTTGTCTTCTGTTCATAACATCACCTCTACAAACTATAAAATCATCTAGTAATTAGTAACTTGCGGGACAATGTTAAGGAACTTTGTTAATGCTCCTTATTCTCTCTGAAGCTCTCTATCTATCCTTTCTTTTAATGACATGTATTTTTTGAAGCGCTCATTCCACCTTGATAAGAATCTGTACTCTCTCAAACCCACGTATAGCCATATCAAACATACAACAACTGTGAATACGATGTAAATCAAGAAAATGATTCCAAAAATTGGCGATGATTTCAACATAAGAATTAATAAGCCTGGATGAAGTGCGAAAACTATTGCTACTATTATCGATATAGGAGCTATGATAAAGGAAGATATGCTCAAGATAACAAACAGCATCCTAGCATCGTTCATATGAAATATCAAATCATCTATAGTTTCTAATAGGCTCGTTCTCTCTCCAGTCTTTTCTTCACTCTTGCTCATTCCTTTCACCCATTACATTATCCTAAGATAAATCATTTCCGAAACTAAGTTCACGATTCTTACGCTTGCTCCTCGGAAAAAGAGCTTCATAAGGCTCAAGGATCATCTTACAAAACTGCCTACCTTTTTCTGTTACTTTATAAGTTGTTACTCTTTTACTCCCCCATTGCTCCTCAGTTTTAGCTATCAATCCCTTCTCCTCCATTTCATCAAGTATTTCTTTATGCTTTTGAAGGTTCAAGCCACAATAGCTCAATAATGCTGTCTGATTTAGAGTACCGTATTGGACTAACTTCAGTATTACATCCTTTCTTATGTATATTCTATCACGGTACTCTCTTGTAGACATTAAGCTAGACTTGAATATACATGCTTTAAGAATAATCTTTCGCTTAAAGATTCATGCTCATATATGATGAGTTCTTCCAAATCAACTTAGTCAGAGAGGTTGGGTTAGACAAAGAATAAATCTCGTGTTGTTTAAGAGGTCGAGATACTCATGAACACTCTTCTATTGAAGATGGCGATTCGCGTTTGGTTGATGGAGATTTTGATTTCAGGTTTCAACTTTTTTGTCCTTATGAACCTCATTTACGAACCGAGGTGGGGTGTGCTAGTGGCACATCAAATCGGAATGTCTACTCGAATTGTGTATATCTTTATTCTCGCATATTTTTTGCTCCGATTTGTTAAGAAGTATGAAACTAAAGATTTGATTCATGTTGGGATCTTATGGCTGGGTCTGACATTATTATTCGAATGGGGAGGCAGTCTAGCTATAGGGCGTCCAGTCCAAGAAATTCTGATTGGTTGGAACATATTCGTGGGTTATATGTGGCCTTATGTATTAATGGCCTATCTATTATCAAACCTCATAATCGGCACAATTTTGCACCCAGGAAAAAAGAAAATGAGTTTGTAACGCCATCCTAAAGCTGACTAGGAAGTTGGTCAGCAGGAAAGGGCTATAGCAGAGAAGTTACTAGAGAGATAACCCAACATATTTCGATGAGTTCTTCAAAACCAATTCAGCAGTCTCATAAAAGCTTGATTTTATTACAGAGGATAGTGCGAAGACTACGCTAGGAAGAAAGGTTGGAAGAGCAGGCTTATTTTCAAAGCAAGCATACCTTACTGGACCATCTGTTTCTGTGAGTATCAAATCTTTTGAAGTTCTCTCAGCCAAATCTTTTGACCTTTTTGAATAGATTAGAGTAGGCCCAAAAGATATGTAATAACCTCTGTCTATGGCTCTGTTCAATTGTTGATAATCACCACTAAACCAATGAAGTAATATACTCTTTAGCCTAAATGATGAAACTATGTCTATTACATCTTTCTGAGATCCTCTTGAGTGAATAGAAACTGGTTTCTTTAGCCTCTCAGCAAATTCCAATAGCTTTTCAAATACAGATGTTTGCCTTTTATAGGCTTCTTCATCTTTAGCATATTTTCTATCCAACCCTATCTCCCCTATGCCATGTATGAGGCTCTTTTCTTTATTCAAGAAGACTTCAAAACTTTCAAGATTCTCACTTTGAGCTGACCATGGGTGTATTCCAACGAAAGATAGCAATTTACTATGAAGCAATTTAGATAGATCTAAAGTCTTTATGGAAGATTCTATATTCATAGAGTTTGAGAGTAATATCATATCAGAATTTTTTAAGAAATTTATCACATAGGGTAGCTCTTTATCAAAGTCTGGGTCTGAGAGGTGTATATGTGCATCGACAAGCTTTATTGTCATAGCAATCTATTAAGCTTATTTTAATCCTTATGGTGTAAATAAAGTTAAATATGAATTGATTTTTGCATCAACTCATGAAGAAGATTTCTAATGCAGAGCTTGGATTGGCAGCTGTTTACAGGATAATTAAAAAGGCAGGAGCAGAGAGAATTGGTGATGATGCTGCTGAAGAGCTAAGAGCTTCTCTTGAAGAGATTGGAGGGTTATTGGCAAAGCAGGCTATAGAATTTGCCACTCATGCTGGTAGAAAGACTGTTAAGGCTTCAGACATAAAGCTTGCAGTAAAATCTGTATTGAAGACTAGCTTTTAATCGTAAAAGTAAAGTATTGCCATTAATTTATCAATTTTAGCTCCGGTGGTGTAGTCCGGCCAAGCATAGCGGCCTCTCGAGCTTGAGCGGGGATTTATTAACCTATAGCCGTTGACCCGGGTTCAAATCCCGGCCGGAGCACCAATTTAGGTATAAATGCTACAAGATCTACAGCTTATAGTCAAAGATAGGAAGCTGAATGTTAGGGGTAACTTTCGATTCTCCTTTTGCCTCTACCTTGGTGGAGGTGGCGGAGGCGGAGGAAGTAGTTGGGGAGGAGGGGGAGGTGGGATTCCTTTGCCCATTGAGGTAATTATCCCACCTACAATCTTAATTATTGCTGCTATCAAGAGTAGATAAGAACCTAACCCTAAGCCCCATGATAGTTGCACAAACCCGTAATCTCCTATGACTCCAGAATACGATCCAATGATGGGGCTCGATGATATTTGATTCGATATAGTTGATAGTTCTACTGGTACTTCGCCACCCCCAAAAGCGGCAAAGGATGGTAGCATGGATGCAAGCAAAGCCATGAATAGTATGATTATTATGACTGGAATAAGAAGAGTTATTCCGCCAGTAACATATTTCCTCCTTATCTGTTTCAAAGACTTCATGCCTATCAGGTCGAGGATGCTCAGTAAAACGATGGCAAGTATTATTATGTAGAATGGAATCTTCATTCCAAAGAATTGTACAAGACCATCTCCAAGAAGGTTGACCTGTACCCCTTTTATCCCGTCTATCAAAAGCACATCGACATTGCCCTGTGTCGAGAAAGGCCCTGACTGAATATTTATCGTTACAGAGTACCATGGTAGAAATAGAGCTATAATCGCTAGGACAATGCTTATTATGCCAAGAATTATGCCTAAGCTCGCTCTTGTTCTTAGAAATGCCCATAATTTTAGCCCCCCTTTCTTATGGAGTCTCACTATCCCATAGACTTTCCAAATTACAAGTATGATTATCAATATGGAGAAGATTAGGAGAAAGTTAGCAAATATCCAGTTCATCATAAACCAATTTCCATCGACTGTAAATAGGCTTAATCCCCAAGATGCAGGGCTTTGCCATTTCTCTCCATCTTGACTATATTTAGGACCTAGAGGTCCATTCCTTCCTTTTAGCTCCTCGGCACCCCCTCCCAAAGCACCCCATCTCCCTGCAAACTTAAGCCAGCCTTGATTTCCTGTCCCTTCTTCTCCTAATAATATGACTTGGGGCTCGTTCCAGTTTATAATTCTACCATTGGCTCCAACTATATCACTCTCTATCCCCAAGTTACCTTGGTATGACCTAAAATAGTTCGCATGAGAACCTTGAGCAACATAAACTTTAGGATGGGTGCCATCGACTTTTTCTACATTGGCCCATGAAGTCTTCTCCCCAGCCTCATGTTGAGAGTAGGAAGCGTATATGGGTTCCTCGCTACTATTCAATATAATCTCAATGACCTCCCAATCTCCTTGGTGATCGTTCAGAGGCCCGTTGTTAAAGGCGTAAAAGAACCAATATTGGACTATGATATAGCTCTCCCCATCTTCCATGTCTGGCTTGACATGAGCATAAACAAAGTATCCGTTTATATCCTTCCATTGGTTATAATCCTGAGAGATTTCCTCAAAGCTTAGAGTGTTATTTAGAAAGTAGTTGTCGTTTACATTGATAAAGACAGCTATCTCAGTGATTGTTGGCGAGTTATCTATTGTAACAATTGTGTCTCCGACCTTTCTTTTTAGTATAGAGTTGTCAAGATGGTATTCTATGGATGCTGGAAAGAAAAGTTCTCCCTCTACGAACTGTAATGTTGGCAAGTAGGTATTTGCCAAGCTGGTCTCATCAGCATCGGATAATCCATCGCCATCTGTATCCACTTCTAAGGTGTTTATTGGAGCAATAATAAGGAGAAGCGAAAAGGATAGGAGGATAATTCTTCTGTAACTTTTCAAAAAGCTCTTAGTCTTTATCACATGCATTCCAAAAAGGTTCCTTGATGTAAATATAAACTTTGTGTGCTATTCAAAGTGGCAAGCCTATGAATTTATATCATATTCAGTTAAAATCCCGACTGGAGCACCAGACCGCTGTACTTACGCTTTACGTTATACGAAAAATAATAGTTATGCATATAAAGAAATAAGATACAGTTTATTTGAGGTGAAGGTATGCCACCACATTGTGATACGATGGATGGGCCTGTTGTCAAGGCTGCAAAAAGGGCTTTAGAAACAGGGAATGTTAACCTCATACTTCCTTGGGTGCCCAAAGAAGCTGAGTATGAACTGAAGAAGGCTTTTGAAAAAACTCTTCGTGTGAGAAAGCAAGGAAAAGAAGTTGCTGAGCTTGCTGATTATTGGTTCTTTGAAACTGCTGTACGTTTGCACAGAGAAGGAGAAGGAGCGCCTTATACTGGACTGAAACCTGCAGGACTTGACTGGGGTCCTGTAGTACCGAGAGCAGAAAAAGCCATTGAACAAGGAGATCCAAAAGGAGTAATAGAATTCTTATCACATGCTGTTGAAGAGGAATTGCAAAAAAGGTTCAAACGTGCTATAGCTTGGAAGAAGTATGATGAGAACAATTTAGATGCTGCAAGAGAGTACGTACAGGCGATGCTTGGATTTGTATTATATGCAAATAAGTTATACACAATCATTACAGGCCGCGAAGAACATGGCGAAGAAATGAAGGAACATGAACATTAGCTCCAACTAAGAAGGGTGTAAGGCGGCTCTTTCAATCTGAAACGACACTTTCACTAATACACTCTCTATTCTAAAGATTAAGCACTATCCAAAAATTAAGGCATACACTAACCCTTTGGCTCTTCTTCACTTTTTAACATCTTCTTCATATTTTCTATCTCCTTAATTAGCTCAGTAATGGTTATCTCCTTTTCAGGTACGAATTTCCTTTTTTCAAATACTCTTCTTTTCCTCATGATAAAGATACCACTCACTAAGCCTATGGCTAACAGAGATATTACGAGCAATAGCTGAATCTCTGGCTTTTGTAAGTATTCAATTATTATTTGAGACCAGTCTTTAGGAGGTGGGGGAGAGGGTGGAGGTTGCACCCATGTTATATTTTGGATTAGGAAATGAGGTTGAGCAATAGAATATACACTTTGACTCTCAGTAGACTCTATCTGAACCTGATCTTGCAAATCTGCTATATCCATATCATAGAGAATCTCTGGTTTAGCATTACTCTCTACTATTATACGAAGAGGGCGATTTAACCAATCGACCAACAAGTTCTCGCTAGAGCTAGCATTCACTCTTTTCATTGACCATAGATATAAAGTGCTACTTTTTGAGTCATATTCTAGCCCAATCTGTTTTAGCTCTGCTATATCAAAAGCCCGCCATTCAGCAAAGTGTTGTGTACCGTTGATTACTGGAGAGACAAAGACATCTACTCTAGTGGGTTGAGTCAGTTCTCCATCAGCCTTTATCTGGATTGATAGACCATGGACCATCCTTGCATAACTCTCAGAATTCGTCATATCTGCTCTCATTATCATCCAAGTATTCTCAGTATACCCTTTCCAAACATCAAAGTAGATTTCTGAATTGTAAGAGCTTTCTGAGTTTTTGACTTCTAAATCATAAGGCTTGTTTCTGCCATAGTTGAGAGAGAGTATCAAATCTTCTAAATCCTCCTTTTCACCCTTAAGATCCTTTATAGGCTTCTTCATTTCTCTCCCACTCTGTTGTATTGAAGAAGAGGCAGAAGCAAGACCGCTTGCTAATTTGTAAAGACCTTGCTTGATCTGATCCAGAGCTGTAATTGCAGGCTTTAATGCTTTTGATATTTGAGGAGTCATCTTGGATAACCCTATGAGATAGTGTTCTACGCTACCTATTGCATTTGCTATCTGTCTTATAACAGAACTTATGCTACCAAAGGCATTGCTAAATCCATACATGGCTTCCATGAAGTCCTCCATAATCTCTATCGATGCATCAAGGCTGTCTATGGCTCTTTCCAGTTGCTTCTCCAGAAGAGAGGAATCTGAAGGCATCTGAATAGAAATTGGATCGATAACAACCTCTCCCCATGGGCCAACCTTTGATATCTTTGCCGAAATTGTGAAATTGACTAGTGACTCTTCAAGGAAGACGTACCAAGTCATTACAGACTTGCCAGCTATTACGGATGTAGAGTTGGTTTCTGGTTCTGTCTTCAAATTTGAGAAGTCATCTTCTGAGAGGGATGCTGAAACTATGCATGTAATAGGGGGTAAGACCTCACCTTTGTTTGTGTAGAGCTTCTGGGCAGTATTATTCAGCATGATCTGAACGTTTATGATATCTGAAACATTGGCATCAATGGTATATAGCTCTCCTAATCTCTTAATCTCTGCTGGCTCTCCATTTATCAATATTTTCTCATCAACTTTAACTGGTATCTCCTTTAAGCTGTCGGCAAGATACTGGTACTTTACCCTACTTCCAGGTTCTACTGTTACACCCTCCCATATAGCGAGAGTAAGGCTTCCAAAGGTTTCGAGCTTGGTAGGTTTTGGGGTACCGTAGAGCATGCTCAGTGTTGAAGCGTTTACGGAATCTATGCGATCTATTATATCAACAGTGGAGCTCTGAGAGCTATTGTTATAAATTTCGAACCAAGTTTCTGTCACTTTTGAAGTAAGATCGCCTATTGGTGAATACTTTGCCTCTATCAGCTCATTCTTCTTAACCAAAAGATTAGGCTCTACGTTATTATTATCTTGCAAAGACGATCCTTGAACGATCTGAGCTGGTGCTAAAGATATTGTAGAGAATAAAATCATGAGGACAATTATTAAAGCGATGCTCTTCATTTTCATCTCCTCTTTTCATAGGATTCTTGGATTGCCTTTTTCAGCCTCTCTAGTTGCTTCTCATACCCGATCTTAGCTTCGGCATAAGATTCCTGACTTAACTTCGTCTTTCTCCTTTCAAGGCTTTTTATTGAGGCTTCTAACCATCTGAGCTCAGCCAAAAGCATCTGCCGACGCTCATCTGCCAAGATATTTGAAGAAGGATTTATGGTCAGTCTTGGTGGTTCTGAGATTATTCGTCCATCGATCATGTATAGGATTCTTTCAGAGACTTGGGCTATAGCAGGGTCATGAGTGACTATTATACAGGTTTGTCCCAAAGTCTCATTCAAACCTTTTATGAGGCGCACTATCTTCCAGCCTGTCTCTTGATCCACGTTTCCTGTAGGCTCGTCTGCTAGAATTATGGAGGGCTCATTAGCTAGAGCACGGGCTATGGCTACCCTTTGTTGCTCTCCCCCGCTCATCTGCGCAGGTCTATGGTGCAACCTATGTTCAAGCCCGACTAGATGAAGAAGCTCTATAGCCCTCTTCTTTATCTCAGCATTAGGGAGCCTTCCCGTAAAGATCATCGGTATCTGAACGTTCTCCAAAGCTGTCAATAAGGGCACTAAATTGAAGAATTGGAAGACAAAACCTATCTTTTCACGTCTGATGCGGGCTAGCTCTCCTTCACCCATACGGGCAATATTGATTCCATCTATAATGACTTGACCATCTGTTGGGCTATCAAGCCCACCAATAATATTCAGGAGAGTGGTCTTGCCACAGCCAGATGGACCCATGATCGATATGAATTCTCCTCTCTTTATGGTTAAGTCGATGCCACGAAGAGCGTCCACTCTTATGCCACCGCCAAGATCATAGGTCTTGACTACGTCTCGAAGTTCGACTGGATCACTCATATCTTAAAGCCTCCATAGGTCTTACGTTCGCTGCTTTCCAAGATGGATAAAAACCTGCGATAGTCCCAACGGCTAATGCTGCTATCATCCCTAACCCTAGGATTTGTGGAGATATGAGCAAAGGAACTGTTATGTTCAGCCCAAGGATTTTTACAAACCATTGTATAATATAGACACCGCTAAGCCCGAATATACAGCCAAAAATGCCTCCGATGAGACTGATAAGCAAAGCTTCTGAAAGAAAGATAAAAAGGACGTGCCATCTCTCACCTCCAACAGCCTTCAGCATCCCTATCTCTCTCCTCCTTTCGTGAACAGACATCATTACTGTGTTCATGATCCCTAAAGCACCTACCATAAGACTTATCGAGGCTAAGCCAAGGAGGACTCCATTCATAGTGTTCATGATCTGGTTTATGTTACTCATTATCTCTTCTTGTGTAATTATACTGGCGCTAGGGAACATCTGTTTGAGAGTAGCTTCAACCTGCTCTCCTTGGCTAGAATCGGTAAGTCTTATCAGTATAGAGGAGACGTATCCCTCTTTATCAAAGAAATCTTGAGCAGCATCAAGGGTTATAAAAACACCTATGTTCATAAACTGTCCAAAACCGATAAAAGGGCGCATAATCCCAACTACTTTGAAGATCTTCCCAACGCCTCCTGTTTGGGTGCTAAAGGTTACTACATCATTGACTTTTACGCCCAGATCTGATGCTATTGTGCTATCTAGGACTACTGCATCATTCTCTCCTAGCACCAACCCTCTTCCATCCTCAAGGGTTACCTGATATACTTCACTTGCCTGTACTGGGTCGATGCCTACTACTGTATATGGTTGATTGCTTATGTAAACTAAGGATGTTACAATAGGTATGGAGTTATTTACCCCTGGTACTTGTGATACAAAATATTGAACATACTCAGGTATATCTATACCATAACTGCTACTGCTTATCACAATACCTGCTCCAAGCATCTCGTTAAGCGTCGTCTCAACTTGATATCTCATTCCATAACCTAAGGTCATCAAGGAAACAACAGCTGAGATGCCTATGATAATGCCTAATATTGTAAGGGCTGATCGGAACTTCCTACGAGTGATGCTTCGCCTCGCCATAGTGAAAGCGAATCTGACTGTCCTGAACATTTTTCTCACCGTTAATATGTTGCTCATCTATATATAGCAACCTTTAGAAGTGATGCCAGCTGTTAGAGTTCTACTCTTGAATGAAAAAGCTTCAGCCAAGGAAAGGATAGAAGCATTAAAAAAGCTTAAGGAAGAGTTTCAGCGCCTATCAATTTTATTTAACGAGATGACGAGCCACATAGATGATAGAATAAAAGAGTTAAAATCTGATGAGTAAAAATAATCATCATTAAGCCATATCAAGATTTTCAATCAATTCCTTTATTCTCCTCATGTCTTTGTAGATGATAGATTTCAAACTTGCATTATAAAGAATTGCTGCAGGATGATAAGTGCAGAAGTATAAATGACCATCTCTTTCTATAGCTTTGCCCCTTAATTTGCTAATAGATGCTTTCTTGAAAAAGGTTTGTAAGGCTATATTTCCTAAGAGGCATATTACTTTAGGCTTTATGACATCTATCTGCCTTTTTAAGTAAGGGTTACAAGCCTTTCTTTCCTCTAAATTTGGGATGCGATTATCAGGGGGTCTACACTTAACTACACTCGTTATGAACAAATCCTTTCTTTTTAGATTTGCAACCTTTAAAGCATCATTAAGAATCTCACCAGCCCTACCTACGAAGGGTCTTCCTTGCTCATCTTCTTCTACTCCTGGCGCCTCTCCTATCAGAATCAATTTAGCCTTGATTGAACCTTCGCCTGGAACAGCATTCTTTCTACTCTTATGTAAAGGGCAGAGCTTACATGCTTTAACCTCTTCAGCTATTTTATCAAGTGATGAATTTGGCATTAAGATGTTTTAATTTTTGAAGTTAATAGGATTTATCAAAATTGTGATAAGTCTCAAGGTATAACGCTGAAGAGAAGCCATGCTAGTATGAAGGTAAAGATCAAATTGAAAGTTTGAGCCAAGATGAAGGCTGCAAAAGGTTTTCCTCCTAACTTCTTAAATTCACCAAAAGATGTCCCAAGCCCTATGCAAACGAAGGCGAAAGTAAAGAACCAACTTTGAACAGTGCTCATAATAGATAGCTGTGATTTTGTGAATAAAGCTAGAGAGGCTAATAGAGATACTATCAAGAATCCTAAGACAAATTTTGGGAATCTGTACCATATCTCTAATGGGCTTGGTCTTTCTTCAGATTTTTTCTCAACTTTAAGGGCATAATATACAGCTAATAGAAAGGCAGCGACCCCTATCAGCACATTCTGGGACATCTTCACAACTGAAGCTACCTTTAGTGCATCTTGACCATAAAGAGCCCCTGATGCTACGACTGCAGGTGTAGTATCAATAGTCCCTCCGATCCAAGCACCTGCTACAGTTGGAGGCAAGGAAATCAATTTACCGATTATGGGCATTAGTATAAGCATGGGCACAGCCAGCGCCACGACCATAGAGATCACGTAAGTTAGTTCCTTCTTATCCCCCTTGACAGCGCCTGCTGCCGCTATGGCTGCAGAAACACCACAGATAGATACACCAGCAGCTAAGACATGTGAAAACTTCTTGTCAAGTCCAAGCTTTTTAGAGATGTAATAGGCAACCATGAATACAGTAAGGACAACGGCTAGAGCCTGGACCATGCCTTTTACACCAAAGACTAATAGATCGCCGAAAAGAATCTTTGCACCTAAAAGTACGAGACCTATCTTTATGTAAAGCTCAGCCTTAAATGCTCTTCTCAACCTCTCTGGCACACCTATTGTATTCCTTACGATTAAACCAAGGAGAACTGCCCATAATACGAATTCAAGACCCCAAGTCTTAGAGAAGCTTAACTGTGATAGGTAAACTGCAAGCACGCTTAGGATGACTAATATTGGCAATCCTAATATGAAATCTATGGCTCTTTTTCTTAGCGGCATTTCTACTGTAGCCAATTTTAAACAAACCTCCATGGAACCCATGTAATTGCTCCTATAACGATCAGAGCAATTATGATGAAGCCTATTGCTACTGAGAGCCAGTCTTCTGAAATTTTCAACCTTAACGACCTCCTAAGATAGACCATAGCAAAGGATTATAACAGTGTTATATTTTTATTTTTCGGTAGGCGCAAAGTTTGCCAATCCCAATTAAGACTTTTATATAACTCTGTTATAGAATAATGGGTGGTAAGAGTGAAAGGTGATCTAGTTTGTTAAAAATAGTCTCCCGCCTTCAGCGAAGTTCATACTGAAAGTTATACAAGAAAAAGGTCGGATCACCCCAAAGGATTTGGTGAGAGAGACATCATTACCCAAAAGAACAGTTGCACATGCTCTCAAGAAATTAAAAGAAAAACATCTGATACTGGAAAGATTTGATCTAAACGATATGAGGCAAAGATATTATCTTGCATCTGTCATTGAAGAATTTCCTATAAATTTTACTTAACTGATTCTGGATTATCTTCGATCGATACATTGGGCTTCTTAATATACTTCTTCAGTATTTCATAGTTCCATGATTTACTTCGATAAATTTCTCAATCACAAAAAAGGGAGATTAAAAATTTGTTAGTAATCATATCTAAGAGCAACTACTTCTTTGCTGCTTCTTCAGGGACTTTGAAAACTGCTCTTAAGATTTCACCGCTTTTCTCGTATGGTATCATCTCATGTACCTCGTATTCGTAGTAGGGCCAGGTCATGCTTAGATTTCTAAAGATGTCGGTGGCTTCTGCTTCCCAGATTGTGTATCCTGAATTTCCGTCTAGAAAATGACCATGCTCCTTTATTTCGCCCTTCTTTATGTGCTTGTCTATAGCCGCCCCCATCTTCTGTATGAGCTTTGACTTTTCTGCAGGGTCTGTAGGCCATGTTGTTAGACTCCTACGCCACAATACCAAAAATCTAGCCATCAAATTCACCTCCTTGCAATTCGCCAAAATATTCTATATTTTTAGGCATAAAAGATTTTTGAGAGTTAATCCTTTTCTTTGAGGGTATTCAGATCGATCGAATTTTTATCCCGAATAAGTTAACAGTATCCCTTTAAGGAGGGGTTTTCTAGATTTTATCGATCTAGTATGCAACCCATGTCTGCTGACTTTACCATTTGAGAGTATCTCCATAGATAGCCAGATTTGATTTTAGACTCAGGTGGTTTCCAACGCTTTAATCGATCGTTGATTTCTTCCTTTGATAATTTTACTTCTAAAATGCGCTTAGGTATATCTATCTCTATAATATCTCCATTCTTTAAAACTGCTATAGGTCCTCCTTCAAAAGCCTCAGGAGATACATGCCCTATACAAGGTCCTCTAGTGCCCCCAGAGAATCTGCCATCAGTTATCAATGCAACTGAATCACTCAAACCCATGCCCACTATAGCTGATGTAGGAGAAAGCATCTCCCTCATGCCTGGTCCACCCTTGGGTCCTTCATAACGAATAACTATCACTCTACCCTCTTCTATTGCTCCATCAAAGATTGCCTTTATGCAACTCTCCTCAGAATCAAATACCATCACTGGTCCCTTAAATTTTAGGTTTTCCTTCGATATGGCTGCAGTCTTTATCACTGCACCCTTAGTAGCAAGATTGCCTTTCAAGATCGCTATTCCTCCTTCTTGATGTATAGGTCTATCTATGGGTCGAATTACTTTATCATCTAAGACTTCAGAATTCTCTATATTCTCCCCAACACTCTTCCCAGTAACAGTAATAGCATCGAGATGTAAGAATTCATGCATATTCTTCATCACAGCAGGGATTCCACCAGCCCTATCAAGGTCTTCAAGCATGTAAGAACCACTAGGGTAAACATCACATATATGAGGGACTCTTCTGCTCATTTCATCAAAGATAGATAGATCTAGCTTTATCCCAGCCTCTTTGGCTATAGCTGTTAAATGCAGAACAGTATTAGTTGATCCTCCTAAAGCCATATCTATGGCAATAGCGTTATCAAAGGCATCTTTTGTCATTATTTTAGATGGCTTCAGATCATCGTAGATCATCTTAACGATCCTCTCCCCAGACTTCTTAGCAATTCTGATTTTTGATGAATCTATAGCAAGTGAAGTGGCACAGTATGGTAAAGACATACCCATCGCTTCAGTTATACAAGCCATGGTATTGGCTGTAAATAGACCACTACAAGAGCCACAAGAAGGGCAGGCTACATCCTCCAACTCCTTAAGCTCGTTTTCACTTATTTTCTTAGCTTTTACATTGCCAATAGCTTCAAAGACGTCAATTAAACCAACTTTTTTACCTTTGTAAAAGCCTGCAAGCATAGGTCCTCCAGTAACGAAGATAGATGGGATGCCAAGCCTAGCAGTAGCCATCAGCATCCCTGGGGTTATCTTGTCACAATTTGTTATCATCACCATACCGTCGAATCTATGGGCTTGAATCATGAGCTCTATGGAGTCAGCTATCACTTCTCTAGAAGGAAGAGAGTACTTCATGCCCTCATGACCCATAGCTAATCCATCACAAATGGCTATAGTGTTGAACTCAAATGGTACGCCTCCTGCCGTTTGAATACCCGATTTAACAGCATCAGCTATCATGTTCAAGTGAATGTGCCCTGGCACTATGGATGTGTAGCTATTGACTACAGCTACAAAGGGTCTTTTTAGGCTTTCATCAGTAACTCCTAATGCCTTTAAGAGAGATCGATGAGGAGCCCTTTCTATTCCATATTTTATAGCATCACTTCTCATTTCTCTTCACATATTTATGATAACACTAATTAAAGAACTTATTAAAAAGTTTAGTAGAATAAAGGGAAAATTTGACAGAACTTACCAATAAATTTATTAATTCCAATTGTCCTTAAACACAAGACGACATATGGAGGACGTTAAGAGAGACTTTCAATATCAAGGAAATATTCTTCGCTTAGTAGATTTGCTTAAGGTAATTCTTTTGTCCTCCGTAGTCTTGCAATAAGCCTGCCTGCGTCTTTGATGCATGTAGGTCTTATTTATAGGAGGATATAATCATGGTTAAAATGTCTGGGTCTCGTGCCCTTATCGAAGCTCTATGCAAAGAGAAGGTAGATGTTATATTCGGCTTACCAGGCGGGGCTATAATGCCAGTCTATGATGTGCTTCTTGATTCAAAGATAAGGCATATCCTTGTTAGGCATGAACAATCAGCAGCCCATATGGCAGATGGTTATGCTAGGGCAATTGGTAAACCAGGGGTATGCATGGCAACTTCAGGTCCTGGTGCTACTAACTTAGTAACAGGGATAGCAAATGCTTACATGGATTCTTCTCCTATAATTGCCATAACAGGTCAAGTCCCAAGAGCTATGATAGGCAAGGATGCCTTTCAAGAGACAGACATAATAGGGGTAACAACTCCTATAACTAAATACAACTTTCAACCAAGGCATGCTTCTGAAATCCCTAAAATAGTGAAGATAGCTTTTCAAATAGCTTCAACAGGAAGACCTGGTCCAGTATTGATAGACCTTCCAAAAGATGTGCAGACAGAAGTTGCTGATATGGATTTCCCAGAGAAGGTTGAAATTAGAGGCTATAAGCCCAATATATCGCCTCATCCACTTCAAGTCGAGAAGGCTACAGAACTGCTTACAAAAGCTGAAAGGCCTTTTATATTGGCAGGAGGAGGAGTTATTATTTCTAATGCCTCACAAAATCTACAAGCTATAGCTGAGCTTCTATTAGCTCCTGTTGCAACAACGTTCATGGGTAAGAGTTGCTTCCCTGAAAACCATCCATTATCTCTTGGAGTCATAGGCATGCATGGCACACTCGAGGCGAATAAATCAGTCTTAGAGGCTGATGTTTTATTGGCAGTAGGGATGAGGTTCTCAGATAGATCTACTGGTAAGATAGATGAGTTCTGCCCAGATACAAAGATAATTCAGATCGATATAGACCCTTCAGAGATAGGGAAGAATAGAGCAGTGGATGTGCCCATAGTAGGTGATGTAAATAAGACTCTTATTGAGCTATACAATTCATTGTCAAAACGTTTAGAGAAAAGAGAGAGTAGCATTTGGTCAAAAAGAATTCAGCAGATAAAGGAGGAGCTTAAGGATAAAATAAAGATCGATCAAGGGAAGGATTTAGTACCACAGAAAATCTTGAAGGAGCTAAGAGAAATATTGCCAAATGATGCCATAGTTACTACAGAAGTAGGTCAGAATCAGATGTGGGCTTCGTTATACTTCAAGGTTTATAAGCCTAGAACCTTCATAAGCTCAGGAGGTCTTGGAACTATGGGTTTTGGCTTCCCTGCTGCCATTGGGGTAAAAGTCGCCAAGCCTGATGTTCCAGTTTTTGATATAGCTGGTGATGGTAGCTTCACAATGACTGCAAATTCCCTTGCCACATCTGTCACTGAAAACATACCTGTTACAGTAGTTATCCTGAACAATTCGATGCTAGGTATGGTAGCTCAATGGCAGAGATTATTTTACAACAGAAGATATTCAGCAGTTGAATTAGGAGAACATCCCAATTTTGTAAAATTGGCTGAAGCATTCGGGGCTCATGGTCTTCGTGTTGGTTCACTTGATGAGTTCAAAAAAGCTGTCAAACAGGCATTAAAGAGTGATGTGACTACAGTCATAGATGTCCCTATACCTCCTGAGGAGAATGTCTTTCCTATGATCCCAGCAGGAAAAGGGCTTAGGGAGATAATATATTGAAGTGATTGTTATGGAGGAAAAAGAGGAAAAAAATTACATTATATCAACAATAGTTGAGAACAAGCCAGGAGTACTTTACAGAGCATCAAATATGTTCAGGCGAAGAGGATTCAATATCGATAGCATCTCTGTTGGACCTACGGAGCGTAAAGATTTGGCTCGAATGACTATAACTATAAATGGGGATGATACCACTGTTGAGCAATTGGTCAAGCAACTGGGCAAGCTTATAGATGTAATTAAAGTTAGTGTGCTAAACACAAAGAACACTGTAGTGAGAGAACTAGCCCTCATTAAGCTTCATGTAACAGATGCAAAAGCTAGATCTGATATAATAAACTATGCCAACGTCTTCAGAGGCAGGATAATAGATGTCACACCAGGATCTATGGTAGTAGAAGTCACTGGGACTCCTGATAAGATAGATGCCTTCTTAACTCTGGCAGCTACCTTTGGCATAAAGGAGATGGCTA
>Ga0315314_1001345_pt1 | contig 22433 bp, 24 predicted proteins | sample TDP9_MG_FD_203631 | JGI IMG/M metagenome (GOLD analysis project Ga0315314, IMG submission 203631) | Freshwater sediment microbial communities from Lake Towuti, South Sulawesi, Indonesia - TDP9 | ecosystem: Environmental > Aquatic > Freshwater > Lake > Sediment | place: Indonesia: South Sulawesi... | reverse complement strand
CTGGTTGATACAGGAGATAGAGATTTGGACAGGCAATTGCAGGGCTACATCAGAGTCGTCACAGATTATAGAGAAGAGACGGTTATGAAAGTGGAGTAGTTCACTTCACCTGAGTCCTCAGAAAATCTGCATAACTCTTTGAGTCGAGCAGGTTCTTGAGTTCAGCTTCAAGGTTTGACGGTTTGACAACGGCTATCCAGCCGCTTCCGTAGGGCTGCTGATTCACAAGCTCGGGAGTATCCGCCAGCTTCGCATTTACCTCTGTGACTTCGCCCGATATGGGAGCGAACACATCGGCAACAGCCTTGACAGACTCAACGGAGCCCAACGACTGGGAGCGGACAACTCTGGCACCAACTTTGGGGAGGTCTACAAAAACCACTTCATGAAGAGACTTCTGGGCATAGTCGCTAACTCCAATTCGACAGTTACCGCCTTCCAGCTTGACCCATTCATGTTCCTTTGTGTAGTACAGGCCTTCAGGAACTTCGTAGTCATTCACTTTCAAAGTCCGTCACTTTGACGCTCGGTATGAGCGCTCTACGTGATATATTACTGATTCGACGCCCATTTTCTGGGCTGCACTTCTCCACAGTCATCTCTGAGTTCTTTGCCATCCGTACTTCGAGGTGTCGTAGAAAGGAAAGCCGGTGACTTCTGCCTGCAGCTTCTTACCACGCACATTGATATCCAACCGCTCTCCGGTCTTTGAGTACTCTCTTGGAACATAGCCCATGGCGATTCCTTGACCTATCGTAGGGGAGAAGGTTCCGCTCGTCACCTTTCCTAGAACGCTGGAACCCTTCAAAATGTCGCATTCGGCCCTGGGTATCCCGGCCTCAAGCAGTTTGAGTCCTACCCTGACTCTCTTTGGTCCGTCGGCCTTCTCTCGGGCCAGAACATCGCGACCTATGAACTCGCTCTTGGCAAGTTTAACCACAAAGCCCAATCTGGCTCGAAGTGGGGTTATCGATTCCGTTATGTCATGGCCGTAGAGACACATTCCTGCTTCAAGTCGAAGAACATCGCGTGCCCCCAAGCCGCATGGCTGTATATGGGAAGCCTTGCCATGGTCGAGTATTGCATTCCACATTGTGACTGCCTTTGAGGGTTGCTCTACGGGAGAGTCCCATGTGAATACCTCGAAGCCGTCCTCTCCAGTATAGCCGGTCCTAGTGATGGTCGCCTTGATTCCGTCAAGATTTACGTTTCTTCCGCCGAATCGAGGGATGGAGGAGAGGTCTTCACTGCACATCTCTTGAAGGACTTTCTGAGCGTTTGGGCCTTGAACGGCAAACATGGAGACCTCATCAGAGACATGGCGTATCTCAACTTTGAACTGCGTTGCCTTAGTTCTCAACCATGAAAGATCTTTCTCGCGATTTCCGGCGTTGGGAATGGCTAGATACTGTTTCTCCGCCAGCCTGTTGACGATGAAGTCATCGATTATGCCTCCATTCTCGTTGCACATCACAGAGTAGTGTGCTCGACCAACCTCCAGAGCTGCAACATCGTTCGTCGTAACGTAGTTCAGAAAGGCCGTAGAGTCGTCTCCCGACACTAAGGCTCTACCCATGTGGGAGGTGTCGAAAATCCCAACACTGTTTCTAACGGCCTTGCACTCCGGAACTGTGCCTTCGTACCACAAGGGCATCTCGAATCCTGCAAATTCGATCATGTGGCCTTTCCGGACGTGAAAGTCATACAAGTGAGTTCTGCGGAGCATCAACGACTACCTCGAAGAGGCCTTGTAGGGAGTTCTATTGATCATTGGAAACGCGATATGCGTAGTCCCTATCGCCTTAGATTTCTCATTTCGCTGGTCGGAACGATCTTGATGGCATCTGGGTCGAAGCCAAGTTTCCTTCCGCACTTTGGACATACTCCGTTGTTCCTCTGAATGATCTCAAGGGGCGATTCGAGTTCGAAGCCGTCGTAGAGAATGGTGTTGCATCCTGTGCAGAGTATCTTTTGGGGCATACGCTCTTCACGTTTTCCGAGCGCTATACGGAAAGCTGCACCATATTTTAACCTTGTTTTGATCGTCTGTGAACTCAGAGAATATACGGCCTTGGAAAGCCGTCACCATCCATGTTCGTCCAAGATTGTCAGATATGCTTAAGTTTGTGCTGTCCTTAGTCTGTGGGCAATTCGGCTGCGGACAGCATATGCTCAAAGCTAGGATTGGCAAGATCTCATGGAGAATCAGGAGGTTCTTCGTCAATCTAGGCTATAGGTTCCGGGGGGCAGGGATACCCCAAGCCAGAGCGATGAGGCCGTCCACGACTCTACTGGTTGTCGCGATGATTGGCTTCTCTGTCTTCATCTTGGCCGGTGGAATCTTTGACATCTTGGAGAAGCCTCTTGCACTACTGCCAAAAGGGTCAGGATGGACGTTCCTCTACAGTGGTAGCATTCACATTCAGACTTTGAACGAAAGCATTCTGGCTGGCCTACTGTATTTCCTTGGAGTGCTGGGCCTTTACCTGCTGCTCAGGAGTACGCGTTTGGTTTACAACCCAAGACAGGCGTATTTGATGCTCATTCTCGGCCTGATGGTTACACTCATCGCAGTGTACTACTGCACTTCGTTCTTATCATCGAAACTGGGCTTCTAGTTGGGGCTTCTACCAGAAGTTCTTCTTGATTCCTAGAAGATAGGCTATGATGTTAGCAAGCAGGTGAATCGCGGGGGTAACAAGAAGGATGAGAAAGATCGCTCCTCGACTGAGTCTGTGGAAGGGATATAGAATCAGAAGTCCACCGAACACGAAGTCAAGTTGATCCAGTAGCGGCAGGGGATATCCTGGGGGAAGTTTCAGACGCCTCTTGATGAATGCTCCCACTAGATCGCCTCCCAATGCACCCATCGAGATGAGGGCGCCAAAAAATAGAAGTTCAACTGAAAGTAGGACTCCCATCGTGGCAGAGACTAGGAGTCCAGCGAATAGGCCGCTTAGGAATCCCCTAATCGTCTTATGAGAACCGAAGATTCTCTTGCCGTCAATGAAGCATCTCCCAAGATCAATTGGGGCTCCTCCGCCAAATATCGCTGGAACGGAGTTGGCTGCATAGGAAGGAAAGATGAAGATGAGCGCCGAGATCACGTCGCTTAAGGTTATGACTAGTTCCAAAGAGAATGTCTCCATCGTGAATGTTTCAAGGCCGCAGAGATACCCCCGAATCTGTAACTTCTTCTAAACCCCTCTTCGTGATCCTCAGAAGACAGGATGTGAGTGGAACATGGGGCGACGAGTGCCGCTCAAGCAGAGCCGTCTTGACTGCCGAGTTCGCAGTCGATACGAGTTTCAGTACAACCCTACACCAATAGGTAAGTATGCGTCTGGCGACGAGTTCGGTTTCGTGCCCGCCGCGAAAGGGCAGGCCGTGTACTTGGCTTGTGAGGAGAACCGCGATGCGCCTCACAGCGGCTAGCTCTGCGAGGTAAGCGAGTTGCCTATTCAGCTCCCTGTTCTGGGCGAACACCTTCTCTGTTGATCCCAGAGATGAACGATAGAGTGATGTTATGGTATCCACCACCACCATCCCTGTGCTTCCTGTGACGTAGCTTTCTATCCCTTCAACGAGAGAAGTCTGCTCCGAGAAGGTTTCGGGAGCGAACACAACAATACTGTCCGCGACCTTCTCCAGTTGGTCGCCGGCGAGTTGGGCAAAGCGGTTCTGGGAGAACGATCTATCTGCATCGACGTACAGCACTTTGAGATCTTTTTTTGCACTCTCGACTGCACATTGAATTGCTAGAGTGGTCTTTCCAGTCGAGGCCTCTCCATAGACAAGGCTAACTTGCGAGGTTGGAAATCCTCCATGGAGCATTGTGTCGATTGATGAACATCCGGTTGACATAGTGTCTGGTCGAGACCTCAAGTGTGTTCCAGCTTTGCCTTTGGCCATATCTTGCTTCCGAGATTAGCTTAAATGTGTAAGGAGCGTTCATGGACGAGGCGCACCATGGCAAACATGACCTTGGCTGCCGGAAAGACCCTACTGGTTTCCGGTCCTGCTTCACTCAAATTGGTTGAGGGGGAGGCGACGGTGTTAGGTGCGCCTGTTGAGAAAGAAGACAAGCTACTCGTGAGAGAGGAGAAGCAAATACCGGTCGAAGCGGTTACTGATAGTGTGATTTGCACTTCGCTTGGGAATGCCGCCAGTATGACGGAGATTGAGGGCAGCTCCATACCTAGCTCATGGAAGAGCTTTGCTGAAGCGGCCTTGGAAACAGCTTGTCCGAAGATACTCGCGATAGGAGATGTAGACTCAGGAAAGAGTACTCTCTGCACCTACCTCGTCAACGTGCTGCTAGACGAATATCCAAACGTCTCGGTGATCGATGCCGACGTAGGACAGTCGGATATTGGTCCTCCGACAAGCATTGGGCTTGGAGTGACTGATGGATATCTTCTTTCTTTGGCGGATCTCGACCCGGTTTCGATGTTTTTCGTGGGGCACACTAGTCCGGCCCCTGCTACGGATAAGGTGATTCTGGGCATAAGGAAGCTCGTGAGACTGCAACCGATCGATGACATCCCCATTATCATAAACACAGATGGATGGGTTGCCGACAGCGAGGCCTGCGCCTTCAAAGCCAGAATGATCCATGAGATCTCCCCGGACTTGGTGGTAGTAATCCAATCTGACGGTGAGGCGGATTCCATAATGGATGCAACAACGACTACTGCGATTAGAGTTCAATCTCCATCAGTCATAAGAAAGAGAACTAGAGACGAGAGACGAAGACTGAGAGAACTGTCTTACAGGAAATATCTAGCGGATGCTGTTACTCGGCACATTGACTTCGATAAGGTGAGGTTGAGAGGGGGCGAGGTCAGAAACGGCAGGCTCTTGGCTGCCACTCAGAAGCTTCAGTCAATAGTCGGCATCCTAAACGACGACGATCTTCTTCTCGGCATAGGAATATTGAACGGCGTTGAGCAGAGGGCGAGAGTTCTGAAGATCTACACTTCCTTCAAGAAGCCTGTCAACACAGTCGAGTTTGGCTCAGTCAAGCTCAGCGAGGATGGAAAGGAGATTCCGTATCCAGTATAGCCGAACTGCAAGATGCAGGGAGACAGTAGGCGCCGAATCCTTTGCGTTCATATACTCATTGAGAGAATGCTCTGTTACGGTTGCAATGTCATTCAAAGAGAAAAGTGTCGAGAGGAATGGAAAAGTCTTCTATCTGAGAATACTTGAGCTTGGTAACGCCATTCTGGCCTTCTTCTACGAGGGAGATATGAAGCTTGGAACCCTGGCCGTCGCGTTGCCGGGGCCTGGAGACGGCCAAGTAACGACTTCCTCCGTGTTGCTGGGGGGGAAGTATCTCTTGTCGGCTAGGGCCTTGGCTGAGAGGGTCGCAGGATCCTTCAAGAAGATGAGCCTTGCCTCGGTGCATGTGGACATATCTGAGCCTGAAGGAATCAGAATCGCTGCTGCCCTCTTGGATGATCTTTCCCGAAAGCAGTAGAATCAGTAGGATACTTGCGAAGAGAGCGATGGCTTTCCCAAGATATCTTCTGAAGCTTTCATTACTACATCCCGATGCTTCTGGACTGTGTAGACTCGGATTATGTTCATGAAGACTCGCATGACACCTATTATCTGTGAGAGTTCAGTCACGCTGACTCGCACCTTTTTCCCTTCCCTTGTCTCTTGGAAGACCGGAATGTCCATTGGTTCTATTTCCATAGCGTAATGGTAGGGCACTGAGGGCAGAGATGGAACATCGATGCATACCTGCTCAGGATCCACTTTGGCTTTGCGCGCTATCTCCTGCTCCATCTGTTTTCTTACAGCGTCATTGGTGAAGACGCTGGACATGAGCTCGTCCTTCGCGAAGAAGGTCTTCTCATAGGAGCATTTGATAAGCCTCCGACTCTCAACATCTTCAATGAATGGTCTGGATGTCTGGCAGGCTTTGAGTCGAGACCAAACCGAGTAGTCGTCTAGGGCGAGGTACTCGTCTGGGGTTCGGAAGGATAGAATCTTCAGTTCGGGCTCAGCCACCTCTATTGCTTTTTGTATCATTATCTGTGCCGCTCTGGATGCCCTGTGAAAGTATATTGCTCTGAAGGATTCGAGTCGACCCAGTAGAAAGGTCTCAAGCGTCGGGATTGCTGTTGAGTTCACTGCCAAGTCTCCGTCCAGTACATCCATCGTGTAGATGAGTCGGAAGATGTCTACCGTGCCATATCCGGCACCTGTGTGGTATGAGTCTCTGACAACGAAGTCCATCTTGTCTACGTCCACGGAGCTTCGTATGACTTGGTTCATGAACGGCCTCTCGCCATCGGTCAGCTTGCCGATTGCAAGCTTCCCCATCTCGCCGGGGTCTACTCCTTCCTTTCGCAAGGTGTCGGCGAGACTCGATTTCGTGATTATCCAAGTGCCCAAGTCTTCGTGCGTCTTTCCTAGGACTTGTCTCATTGTAGGTTCAAGTAGGTGAGAAAACGGGCCATGTCCGACATCGTGTAGTAGGGCGGCTATCTTGAGCTTCGTGATGTCTTCAGGTTTCAGTTTCACAGGTAGGCTGGATGCCAACGTTCCTGCAAGATAGAATGCACCTAGGCAATGCTCGAACCGAGTATGGTTCGCAGCAGGGTAGACGTATTCTGCGCCGCTGAGCTGCTTTATTCTGCGAAGCCTCTGAACAGCCTTAGTGTCTAGTATGTTCTTCTCGGGCTCTTTCAGTCGGATGTAGCCGTAGAGAGGGTCTTTTATGAACCCCCAGAAAGTGGGTTGGGTTCTATATTCAGCCATTCTTACTCCTCCTCAATCTCCGCAATGCAGAGGGAGTGAAACGCATTCCGGAAGGTTTCTCAAATCAAGCCTTGCTCGTTCAGCATAATATTGCTTCTGGTTTGAAGATAGAAGCGTGACAAGTAGCCATGCCTTGCTACTTCCACACCTACAGTGCTTCCTATTCGGTCAACCTTGGATTAAGGAGCCTTTTGTCTTTTTAATACGGCTGGATTGTACAGATAAGTTCGGTTTATGATGGTTGGGTATGGGAGCCTTGTCGACTAGTGGAAGGGGTTTCTTCATAATCCTCGAAGGAATCGACGGATGCGGAAAGACTGTTCACTCCAAAGCGCTCTGCGAAGCGCTAACGAAGCTTAGCTATGACGTGGCCTACACGACCGAGCCAAGCGAATCTCAGATAGGACGACTCATAGAGTCGGAGTTTCTCCAAAAAGCCAAGGTTTCTCCGCAGGTCGAGGCTCTGCTATTTGCTGCGGATAGGTTTGATCATCTGACGTCTGAAGTGCTTCCTATGCTCAACGCGAACAAGATAGTCGTCTCGGACAGGTATGTCTACTCGTCGCTAGCCTACCAAGGCGCGCAAGGTCTGAAGCTGGATTGGATACGTGAAGTTAACTATTTCGCGACCAAACCGAATCTAGCACTCTACCTAGATGTTCCGGCTGAAGTGGGCCTATCTAGGAAGAGGGGGAGAAGTGTGCTGGAGAAGTTGGAGCTGGAGAAGAAGGTTCGAGAGATCTATCTTGGCCTCGTGGAGTCAGGTGAGTTGATCAAGGTTGATTCAAACAGAAGTCTCGACATCGTGAAAGAAGAGGTTCTAGCCTTAGCCCTTCAGGCTTTGAAGAAGGCAGACCTTCAGAAGTAAGATGACTCAAAGCGTGAGGTTGTGTTGGCTGGCCTCTAGACGGTCAGGGTACAGTGGGCGATTGTGCAATACCAGTCGGCCAACATTGAGCGGAAAAGACACTTTGGGTAGGGCGACGTGAATCATTAGGCATATCCATAGGCGGAGTTCGATGACGCAGAGATTTGTGGAGCACCCTCTGATTCGAAAGGGCACGGTCGAGAGCCGCGGCTACCAGGAACGAATCGCAGGCGAGTGTCTGAAGGCTAACGCGCTTGTCTGTCTTCCAACTGGCCTAGGAAAGACCGTGGTCGCCGCCTTAGTGATTGCGGAGAGGTTACTTCGATTCCCGAAGGGAAGAGTTGTGGTCATGGCTCCCACTCGGCCGCTTACTCTCCAACATCACAGGAATTTTGAGAAGATTCTAACGGTTGATTCGGACTTAATGGCTTCGATAACTGGCGTGACTCCGCCTGATGAGAGAGTTGAGTTGTGGAACAGGCGAGTTGTGTTCTCCACGCCGCAAGTCTTTATGAACGACCTGATCACTGGCCGTCTGCAACTGCTCGACATAGTCCTACTGGTCTTTGATGAGGCACATAGAGCCGTGGGGGACTACCCTTACACGTTCATAGGCCCGCGGTACGCTCAGGAACAGAACTCGTTGATCTTGGGACTGACGGCGTCGCCTGGCTCCACAAAAGAAGCCATAGCAGAAGTATGTCGAAATCTCCACATCAAACAGGTGCAGACAAGGGCCCTGTCGAGTCCAGACGTGAAACCGTATGTCGGGGGACTTCGAGTTGAATGGAAAAGCATAGTTCTTCCTCAGATCTTCCATGATACGCGCCATGGCTTTCAGGAGTTCCTCAGAGAGCAGATCAAGGCTGCCCAGAAGATAGGAGTGCTGGCAGAAGCTACTGCTGACAGAGTCAGACTTAGGGAGATTCTGGAGGCGAGGCAGAGTATTCGCGAGCTGCGAACATCAACCACTGTGTCAAAGGATGATTTGCGCGCGGTCTCTTCAGGGCTTTATTCCTGCATCCATGCGGTCAAGGCGATTGAGCTGCTGGAGACACAGGGGTTCTCGTCTCTAAAGAAGTACATCGAATCGCTGAGGGCAAAGTTGAGAACTAGGCCGTCCTCTGCGTTGAGGAAGATGATGGAGCATGAACAGGTCCAGAGGTCTCTCCTCCTCATAGACGCAGCAGCGAAGGAAGAAATTGATCACCCGAAGGTTGGGGAGCTGATCAAGGAGGTTGAGGAGGCGTTCGGAAGAGGAGCGAGAAGAATCATGGTCTTCACAAACTATCGCGCTACTGCGGCCAAACTCCTTGAAACGCTTAACTCTCATCGAGGGATTTCAGCGGTGCGCCTCGTTGGCCAAGTAACGAAAGGCGAAGACAAGGGACTTTCGCAGAAGGAGCAGGCTGCTGCCCTTGAGCAGTTCAAGCAGGGCATCTTCAATGTGCTCGTGGCCACACAGATCGGTGAGGAGGGCTTGGACATAGCCGAGTGTGACGAAGTCATCTTCTATGACAATGTGCCGAGCGCCATCAGGTTCATTCAGCGAAGAGGAAGAACAGGAAGGAAGGGCCCTGGCAAGGCAACCATTCTAATGGCTGTCGGAACTAGAGATGAGGCATACTACTGGATTGCTAGAAGAAAGGAACGTGTAATGGCCGAGGCACTGCGTGAAATTGAGATTTCAACCAAGGCAGCAAGAGAGCAACCAAGATTGGAGGAGTTCGAGGAAAGAGTCGCGGAGCCTGAGGAGCCTAGAGTGACGATCATTGTTGACTCAAGAGAGAGCGCCTCCCCCGTTATGAGAGAACTTGCCAAGCTCACCACTCAAGTCAGGATTGAAGGCTTAGTGACAGCGGACTTCATTCTCTCTGACAGGGTGGCCGTGGAGCGGAAGACTATCGATGATCTAGCTGACTCGATAATGGATGGGCGTCTCTTCAATCAGCTGATAGCGATGAGGAACTCATATCAGATTCCCATACTGCTGGTGGAAGGAGAAAGGACTGCGTCCTCAAGGGAGATCAGCTCCGAGGCACTCATGGGCGCAGTCGCCAGCGTTCTAATAGACTACTTGATACCCTTGGTTTGGACGAAGACCCCAGAAGAGACAGCATTGCTTCTATTCTCGATCGCTAGGCGTGAGCAGATCAAGGAGAAACGTGAGCCTCGGATAAGAGCTGAACGCAAGCCAGCTGGTGTCGAGGAACTGCAGGAGTTCATAGTCGCCAGCCTTCCTAGCATTGATGCGGTCCGATCCCGCAATCTCTTAAGAAGATTTGAAACTGTGGAGAAGGTGTTCACGGCGAGCAAAGAGGAGCTTAGCGAAATCGAGGGCATAGGTGAGAAGATCTCAGAACGGATCCGTGAGATCCTCACAGCGAAGTATAGAAAGGATGAAGGCTGACGAGCGGTTCTATGGAGATGTGCTTCCAGTCTTCCTTAGCTTCTCTAGCACCGTCAGCAGGTTTGAGAGGTTCTCTGTGAGTGGGGCTAGTTTCGCAGGGTCCTGTTCCTTCTCAATCGCAGACTGTACATCCCGTATCTTTCCGAGCAGAGTCTGCTCAGTGTTTGCGAGGGTTCGCTCCCGAAGAACCTTGGCCTCGTCTTCCCCCGCCTTCAGAACTACCACGGGCTTGTTGCATTTGGCGCAGACGATTTGTTCGCCGACTCTGAATAGGGGAGTGCTGCAGGCCGGGCAGGGTTGAGCCAGCATAGTTGCTCCGGATCTGAGAAGTTCTGCCGCCCTTGCTAGATACTGCGCATCGTTCTCCAACCTGAGTGACTCCAAGGAAAGAATTTTAGTTAGTTCGTTAGATTCATGCGTAGTTCCCTTATTAATGGTGGGGATTAAGCGTGCCAGTGCAGAAGGTTTCTAAGAGAAAGGAAGAGTATCAGTCGCGCATCAATCAGGCGTTGGTTGTGCTTAACGAGGTTGCTCAGGACAATACGACTCCTAGGAATATCAGGCGGGCGGCGAAGGAGGCTGCTGACGCTTTGCAGGCGGCGGAGCACAGTTTGGGTGTGAGGGCATCTAATGCCATCTCGATTCTGGATGAGATATCTCAGGATCCGAATATGCCTCCCTATACAAGAGTGAAGCTGTGGAACGTCGTCAGCGTGATTGAGGCCATAAAGGACTAACGATCAACCTTCTAGCTAGCCGCAAGATCCCGGTCTTCCGAAGCCCATTTCTGCTTTCCGAGATGATAGCTTGTTGCACTTGTCGCAGTTCTGAGAGGGTGCGCAAATGGGCTCCTGCGAAAGATTCGGGTAAGATAGTGGTTCGTGACTTCCCGACGCATGCGGACTTTGCCCAGAGAAAAGGAGTAACAGGAAAAAGGGAGAACTGCCCCGTCTAGACTTTCATTTCTTTGACTTTGTCTTTCAATGCGTCGACCAGTCCTGCGATTTTGAGTATCAGGTAGAAGGACGCGACCGTCACGAGAAGTCCTCCGACAGCTATGATCAAGCCTAGGACAGCAGATCCTCCGACGGCTCTCTGTGCCATTGCCATGTGTTCACCTCCTCCGAATGCAACGACGAAAAGCGCCGCTGCTCGAATAAAAGCTAGATGAAGGAATCATCCATACGACTGGTCCACGAGTAGTCTCAGGTCGTGATGACCGGTTTCTGCATCTGCTTCTTGCAAGACAGACCCTTCCACAGTGAGGTCTAACGGTTACGAAATGGAGGATCTGCCCGATCGAGATGTTCGGTGTCGCCGGTTCCCGAGAGTTCCATAATTGCGACTAGTTCGATACCAAATCTAACCTTTCTTAGCTGAATACCCATATGTTCCTATCTGCTTTGCGAGGTTCCAGTATCCGGGTGCCGCATAGATGACTGGCTTCGCCTTCATGTAGTCTATCTTGCCCTGTGCATCAACGATCGAGTCATCGACTTGTACGGCAACTATCTCTCCGATGAAAAGGTCGTGAGATCCAAGCCGAACGGACTGGCGTACTATGCACTCGAAGTTGGCTGGACACTCCTTGACAACCGGCGCCTTGACCTTTGAAGCTGGTTGAGGCGTCAACCCTGTTTCTTTAAACTTGTCAGCGGTTTTTCCAGAAGTGTTCCCGCAGAAATCTACTTGGCGGATGATGCTTTCCGTGGGAACATTAACGACGAACTCGCCGCTTTCCTTGATCATGTTGTACGAGTGTCTGCTTGGGCGGACGGCGGCTACGAGCATCGGTGGCTCGGCGCAGACCTTCGAGACCCATGCCAGAGTGATCAGGTTTCTGTTTCCCTTCTTGTCTGAGCATGAGATGAGCATAACGGGTAGCGGGAACAGCGGGTCTGAGGTCTTCCCAAGGATCTTTGCCATGGAGCTAGCCCCGCTAAAGACCCATCCAGCCCATCAGAGGCGGTTCAATACCCATCTGCCAGAGAAGGGCGATCAGCTCGCCGCGGTGATGGACCTCTTCCTCAAAGACATGGATCAGTATGTCCTCTGCGGTCGGCTCAACATCTTTGTCTTCGTCATTCTTCATGCTGAACTTCCTCTCCAGCTCGGATTGAGACAGGCCGTCGAGGTATCTGTGCAGCCGGTCTTCCACTCCTTGCATGTATTGCCGGATGTCCTCGATGTTAGTGTATTCGTCGAAGCCTCGACGTTTGGGCTTCGGCTTGTTCTCCAAAACATCAAGCCAATGTTCTATGGCGCCGATGGTGTGTAGAAATATGTTCCTGAAGGAGTGCCAGCTGGCTTCTCGGTTCTTTGTCAGTTCTTCCCAAGGAAGACGGGCCAAAGCATCGAAGTATCTATGCCTGATCTCCCGGTTGTATTCGAGAAGACGTTTTACATCTACCATTGTTCTCGCCTGCCGGTGGCGTTGGTTATTGGTTGCCGCAGTTGATGGAGCATTTAAGTCTTTTATCGTCTAGGGACATTGCGTTTTCATGGACCCTTTCAATCGATTGTGTTTGGGTTTGACTCAATTGCGGTTGAGTCGAGGGCAGTGGGCTTGCAGTCTTTAGGGAATCATGTTCCTTCAACAATTATCGTTGTGCGAGGAAAATGAGGGAGGCGAGGGATCTCGTGGAGGTGAAACGGTTGAACGGGAAGATTGCTGGTGCGATTGTCGGCGCGATTCTGGTGGCTGCTGTGTTCGGCATAGCACATCTGTGGGTAAAGGGCGCAAGTCAAATGCGCTCTTATGGACAGACCGTCCAGAAGAATAGATGAGTTGGTGTAACCTTCAGATCCGGGAGGAACAGGCTGCCTTGTCAAGACTCCCTCCACGACACTCTGCTATTGGTAAGATTGTTTACGCGGTCTCTTGCCTGAGCTGTCTCAGGTATTTCTTCTGGAGCTTGACTACGACCGTGTAGAGCGGATCCACTATCTGAGCGATCCTTGCGGTTGCGGTCAGGCTCAACAGCATGTATGCGTCGTATTGGTTGACGCTGTAGTCTGCCTCAAGCCATTTCATCATTTCTCGGAAGGCTAGTCTCGCAGCGTCTTCCAGAGGCCTCGCGCTGCAGACAGTCATGATTTCGTCAGGTGACTCGATGCGGGGCCATTCTATCTTCCGACCTTTCTCTAGACCGAATCTGACAGTTACGACTGCTGGAACCTCGACCGCGGTTCCACATATCTCACCGTCGCCTTGCGTTGCATGGACATCTCCTAAGCTGAAGAGGGCGCCCTTGACCGCGATTGGAAGCTTGAGCGTGTTTCCTTTACAGACATCGGGGACATCCATGTTGCCGCCGTGCCTTCCGGGCGTAGTAGTAGGGATGGATTCTGATGCGGGCGCAACGCCGATCGTTCCAACGAACGGGTGAATGTCGATCTTGACAGGTCGGCTGTCGTCTAACCTGAAGGTAACCTTGCCATCCTGGATTTCAGAAAATCTTGTTAGCGCCGGTGTTTCCGTGAGCCACCCCTCAAGTGCACCGAATCCCGGAACAGTCGTGGTCACGCCGAGATCGGGTAGCTCAAACTCCAAGATCTCGACCAGCAGAGTATCCCCTGCTTCGGCTCCTTCAATGTAGATGGGACCTGTAGCTACATTGTGAAACATCTCTACCCCTTCTTTCAACGCTTCGGCCAAGTCCTTGCCTAGACGGATGGTGTCGCCGAAGCAATCAAACGTTTCAATCTGAACTGTCTCGCCGGGTCTTGCAGTGGCGATTGGCTTGTTGAGAGGACCGAGTGTGCAATCTATGACGGCAGAAAGATTTGCGTATTGTCTCTTTCCGATTCTTCTCATCCCAAACGCCCATCTCATTCAACCGCGTATGGGAATATGAATGGCTTTCTCAGATGCTCCGTGTTTCTCATTCGGTCTAACTAGGACGCTCCACTGGGCACTCCTCTGCATGGAACCAGAGCTAGGCTACGTTTATTACGACTTACTACAGAGGATTTGGGGATGACAGATGAGTGCAGAGAATGACTTCTCGCGACCCATTCAACCTATGCCTGAACTACGCCTACGGAGTCGTACAAGGCTACATGAAAAGAGCAGCTAACATTGTTGGATTGGAGCCTTCAGTAGGCTTCCTACATGAGTCGATCGCAGACCAAGGAGTCTTCGGTGTATGATTTGCAGGAGACTTTCAGGTGGCTGGGAGACCTAGCAACGATGCAGGCGTTCGAGTCCAGAGCCCTGGATTTGAGGGATTTCTACTTCTCCGGAGACAATTACAGATACCGTATTGAGATTGAAGCCAAGGTGAGGTTTCTCGATCTTCTCAGAAACCAATTCAACACAGGCGTCAAATACAGAGGCCGGCTGTGCAAGTGGGACACAATCATCTTGGAAAAAGCAAAAGAGCTAGGTCGGTTCCTCCTCGGAAAATCGGGTTCTCTGGATTTCGTGAAGCCGGCCCTTAACCTAGTGAGAACTGACGGCCAGGAGCTTCGTGAGCGAATCTTGGATTTGTCGGTAGAAGATGCTAGCAAGCTTGAGATCGGTAAGAGCACGCTTCACAACCTGCGCAAGCGTGCCGTAAAAGAAACGCCATTCAAAGATTATGGTAAGGTCCGCTGTAGGTTGACCTAGGCCATGCTCCCACTTTTCAGACTGATCGATCGAATGGTGCTTTTTCTATTTGATGAGGAGACGTCCGAGGTATACTACAGGTGGCGTTTGAGAAAAGAGTTGACGAGCAAAACCGGCAAATCAAGGAAATCCATCAACTCTTTGATCGACGCAAAGAAGGAGGCGTATAGCAAAGCGGTCACAGACTTGCACGCAATCGCTTTGGTGAGCATTGACAATGGAATCGACATCTCTAGGATTCTTCCGAAAAAAGAGCTGGCTGAGGTCAGGAGCCTATCAAAGCTATTACGTGACGACAGATCCCTCCAACATCTGCGTTCAAAGGATGCGACACAGACTTCGCTCATTCGACTATCAGAAATGTTGCAGGTACCACCCGTCTCACCTGACAGAACTAAGATGTTCAAGGGAGTCACACATAGCGACCTATGCACGGCCTTTCAGTACTGGTTCAGCAATCTGCAATTGCTGTTTGGGGAGCCAGTTCAGATACTCACACTACACGGTCTTCATGAAGAAGGTGTAGATCTGATAATCGATCTGATGACATCGCAGCTAAAGTTCGGTTTTCAGATAAACAGTCACGGAGATGTGGAAGACAAGGGTTTCCAGAAGAAAGTAGCATCTCAGATATCCTACTCACAGAAGCATTCGTTATCTAGACTCTTCGTTGTCATATGCTCAGATCTGACTGACCCCAGTCAAGAAAAGAAGACCAGAACCCTACTCTCAAACCTCAGTCAGATGGGGGAATATGCACTTCCGATAGCACCAGAAAGAGCGACTGTCATTTTCGAGTGTTTCCACAACAAAACGCACCCACTTGACTTCATCAAGGGAGCGAAAGAAATTGCAGGCATTGTTGAAGGACTTGCCAGAGCTCTCAGCGATGACACCTACGAAGCAAACGTTACTATACGGTACGAGTCGCGAGAACCCCCGCCTAAGGGGGATATGGCGACAACACACATATCGTTCAAGTCAGGTACGTCAGCAATAAAGGGTCTAGAACTGATTCGGCAGGCGACCAAAGCTGGCCAGCCCGTTACCATCCCGGGTGAAATAGTCGAAAGCATCAGACTTCTGGACGATAAAGGGAGATCACTAATTCCGGCAGATGCCAAACCAGGAGACATTAGGATAGTTCCAGAGATTGCAAAACTTCCCATTGTCAACCTTGTGACCGGAGATCTTCAAACCGGACGTACTGTCCGCTTGAACGATGTGCAGTTTGTTAGGGAGAAATATGATGGAACATCGCTCTACCTTGTGTCAAATGACAGCCCGAAACCATACCAATTGAAACTGGTGATAGATCTCAGTAAAGGTGCAAGCCAATTTTCCGGTCATATCAATCCGGACCTTACTGACCTCAAACAAGCATTGGAATTTATCAGATTCATGAAAACGCTCTCTGAGACTGGACGTCTTGAACTAAGAGACAAGTCAAAAGACAATCTAGTTCTGAACCTCAGTGGTGCAGCTTCACCTGGACTCGTTGATCAAAGACTGCCTGATCTGTTCGAAACCCTCACTTTCATACAGGAGAAGATGGGTGTGAGGATCCCAGTGCCGATATCACCCACATCTTGGGATCTGGGCATGGCAAAAGAGATACAGATGCTCCTGAAAAACGAGAGGTTGGAAATGGAGTCTCACAGCTTCGGGCTTGGGCTAACAAAGGCAAGTGCGACCTCAGTCCTCAAGACACTGCGAGAAGGAGGAGTTATGTCTGATATCAAGCTCAAGATAGAAGACCTTCGGGTCAAGCTTCTTGGTCAGACTTTGTCCCTCGGATCAGCCAGAATTGATGTCCCCCTCGCTCGTCATACAGAGGAGTTATCGGATCTTGAAGAGCGATATCAAGATCTTGAGGAGGGAAAACACATGTTTGTCCAATTTGTCTCGTGTGGTGAGCAGAAACCGATTCTGTATCTTGACAAAGCTACAGCATGATGCGCTTGCATCGTCAACACAGACCATCGTGGTGTACACACGATCAGAATGATTCTGACAAGGACCTTCGCCGTCGTTTCGGTAAAATCGTGTGTGTGCGCACAAAGGTACCACACGCCTCCAGTATTCGCGTCTGACAAGGCTTTCGGCCGCGAGCCTGTGCACGTGGCATTTTCCAGAGGACGCACTACTAGAACACAAGACTTATTCTCGTAAAGCGCGGATAGATCCCACAGGGGCGTGTCCAATTGTCGAGCATACTGTTTGAACAGGTCTGGAGCCCAGATGCCATTCTCAAGGTGGTCAACAAGGAGATCTTTCTTCCCCAAATACAACGAGGTTACGAATGGAAGCACGAAAGAATAGAGAAGTTCTTTGATTCACTGGTCAAGGGGATTCCCCTCGGCCTGGTTCTATTGTATCAGCACGATGGGTCATTTGAACTCCATGGAAGGAGATTTTTCGAAGCATACGATCAGGCAACGGAAAACTTACAGTACAAGTATGACACCAAGATTGACAGGGGAAAGCTCGTCGTTCTTGACGGACAGCAAAGGCTTCAAACGCTATACTTGGGGTTGAAAGGATCATTCTACGATGAAGTACTCTATCATGATGTCTCATGGGTAACAAGACCGCCAAGCCAAGAATCGACATTTCAGTTTAGAAGAAAGTCAGAATCACCCTGCCTTTGTGAAAACGATCAGATACTGATTCGAACACCAGCTCTGTACAGTATTTCTGTTAAACTCTCAAAGGTTGTTGCCTTCAACCGTTCTGAGAAACTCGAGAATTTCAGAAGAATAACTTCAGAAGAAGCGATCACCTCAATTCCAGAAGATCAGATCGAAGGAGTCTTCGACTATGTGTCGGACAACCTTAAGACTGCCTTCTTAACGCCAGAGTACTTCGTAAGACTCCTCAAGCTCCAGATCATACATCCTTTAGAGATACGAGCAGGCAGGAACCAACTCTCGAATCTTCTAGAAATCTTCATCCGTTTCAACCAGGGGGGCATGAGACTCGAGAAGAGCGACTTGATGTTTTCTGTTCTGAAGGCTCAAGGCTGGGTTGAGTCCGAGTATGATTCCAATGAACTCTCAAGAGAGACAACCATATCGAAGGACCTGCTTATCAAGGCGCAGATGATCGTTGCTGGACTGGATGCCAGAGACGACATATACAAGGCCGCCGAGCATATCAGTGAACTGAAAGCCGGGTTTGAGGATTTCAGGTCAGTAATTCATCAACTTTATGACCGTACCGTCGCTCTTACAGAATTGCCTGAAGAGATCTTCGATAAGTTCAACTTCCTCATTCCGGCCGTGTACTATTGCAGCAAACAGAAAGACGCTCTGAAGAAGACACCTCTATCACTGGACTTGTTGCGATACATACTAGTGGTCGTGTTCAACAGCAATCTGAGATCAGACAATTATCTCCAGAGACTAGTGACCATAGTCAAGGAAAGCTTGGAATCGGGGTCAACAGTGTTTCCCCTCGACAAGCTTCTAAGCTATATGAGTCGGCTAGGAGTCAAAACAGAACTGGACGGGGATAGTCTTAACCGAAACCCTCTTCTGGCTTTCAGCCTTCTGCAAAGAAACAACTGGAGACCCCTTCTGAGAAACAACCGGCTCCATGTGGATCACATCTTTCCGGAAGCAAAGAAAGACGAGTTATCTGAAGGCTCTTCTAGATATGTGGATAGCTTCTGGAACAAATATGTCGTTTTTCAGGGAGACAATATTAGGAAGCTTGCAACCCTCCCCGAAGACTACTTCATTGAAGAACGAGCATTGCTAAAGAAAGACTACATAATGCCTGAAGATCCATCATTGATCAAGAAGGAGAGCTTTCTGCATTTCATTGATTGGCGTCAATCAACCATTGCCTCAATGTTCATGAACGAACTCGGCATAGCGATCGTCACGAACCCAATTGCTTCAGACTAGAACCGTGCGTGGCGTGCGCATCCACGTGGAACTCAAAACCAGCATCTTCTCTCTATCCTCCTACGGTTGGTGCGCCTATCATGATTTGAACCATCGTCGTTAATCATTTTTGTGTGTGCACGCGTTGTTGCTCGCTCCTCTCTATGAATCGAATCCCTTTCTTCAACGCTTCTGCGTGCTTATCCAAGAAATACCATTCTCCATGAGTATGCATCAATCTGTTCCTTGCCCTGTTGAAATCCACGAGATCGCCATATTCATCTTGGTTGATTGCTCCTAGAATATGACCCCACTTGATCAACTCGAAGGTGGTGGTAATGTGTTCCTTCTGGAACTTGTCGACTTCTCTTCTGACTTCCATACTTTTCTGACTAGAAAACACTTCAACGATCCTGTCCCACAGGATCTTCTCGATGTACAGCTGAGCATGAGCGAAGGCCTCTAGGGGCTGTCCTTTCTCAATCATTTCGCTAATGGCTTTTGATCCCTTGTAGCGAATAACAAATACCACTTCTTCTCCCCTACCCAAATCTGAGATCGTTCTCTTCTCACCTTGCATGTTCATTCCCCCTAGTATCATCTTTTCACATGCTGCATTTCTCTCCTCCTCAATATACTCTTGACCTTGCAGATCCGCGCGCTGTAGTTCAGTAATCTGGGAAAACGGTGGTTGGGGGATTCCTCCCCCAACTATGGTCGTGGTCAGAACAGTAGTGGAAGGAGGGGGGTCTGGGGAATTCTTTCCCCAGCAATCGTCGTTAGAATCGTCATAAGTGTGTATGCTGCTAATGGTGCGGCCGGCTAGATTTGAACGCTGGGATCGTTCATTCTCTGCGCACTTTATTGAAGCCTAATCGAAGTTACGAAAAATCCCTGGACTCAAGAAATCCAGTTATGTAGTGGTAAATGCGGCCAGGTCCGCTAAGAACCCTATCGGAGCCCTTCCTTGGCCGGCGTTGCCAGTGTCGTCAAGCACCAAGTCAAATAGGCTATCTAGCTCTATCCCTTCTGCTCATATGTAGAAGATGCTCGTCCGACTAGTGACTGACATGGAGGCCGACATCGGGGTGAGTCTCAGAGAGCTTCTGGAGAGAGTTGTCTCATGCAGGAGATGCCCAAGGCTAATTCGTCATATCTCAGCCGTGGCCAGGCAGAAGACTCCAAGGTACAGGAATTGGGAGTATTGGGGAAAGCCTCTGCCCAGCTTCGGAGACCCCTGCGCCCAACTTCTAATCATCGGTTTGGCGCCAGCCGCGCATGGAGGCAATCGCACAGGTAGAATGTTTACAGGTGACGCTTCAGGCGACTGGCTCATTAAGGCCCTTCATGAGACTGGCTTCGCAAATCAACCCCAGAGCACCAGCCTGAACGATGGACTGAGACTCAGATCGGCCTACATAACGGCGATAGTCCGCTGCGCTCCACCCAAGAACAAGCCTACGAGGCAAGAGATCTCAAACTGCTCAGAGTATCTGGCCGAGGAGTTGAGGTTACTCAAAGATGTCAGAGTTGTACTCACGCTCGGAAGAATAGCGTTCGACAACTATCTTCGAAACATCGAGATCGAGAAAGGACGCAGACCTAGGTTCAGACACGGCTCCATACACAGATTTGGAGAGAAAACGCCTCTCCTTGTGGCGTCGTATCACCCGAGCAGGCAGAATACCCAGACCGGACGGCTAAAGTGGAATATGTGGCTCAAAGTCTTCGAGAACATCAGAAATACCTTGGATTCACTCAATGCATGTAGCCAGAAAACGGGGCTACGATTGTTAACGTAACGAGTAACTTCTGACCAGCACCCCCGGTCAATATGCCAAAACCATACAGAAGACCAGACAACGGCTTGCTGAAGACGACTAATGACACAATCAATACAGCGAGAAACCTCCACCGATTCTGCGAAGACTTAAGGAATGTTAACTGTTGGGCTTTCTATTTATATCATTAACTTGGTGCTTGGCTAACGATCACTCCAGCGCCTTATCGCGGCCTCACCCCGCGCTGTCATTGAGTAGTAGACCCTCTTACCTGCGCCAACTCTTACGACCCAATCGTCTTTCCTCATCTTGGCAAGAGAGCGGACGATCGAAGGCGCCTTCTTATCAAGTCTTTCTGAAAGGTCCGCAGGAGTAAGTCTCCCTTTCCTCAACTCTTTGAGTATGAGGAATTCCAGTTCAGTCGGGGTTTGTATCTCAGCTTTCTCCTCAATCACATGCTTTGGCAAAACCTGCGAGTCCTTTGACTGAAGTGCGTTGCTTAGTGCTTCATAAGCTCTCTCCAACATCAAGTGCGTGTTCGGAGCTGAGACGTTCAAAAGTGCATTGATCGTCTCTAACGGAAAGATGTCTTCTGTGGCCTTTCGTGTCATACTTTCGTCTTTTTCGACTTGTGAAACGCCTACGTAGGTCCTGGCTCGCAGTATGCGTTCCGCATCGGATTCATTGGTTACGCCAGGATAAGTTTCCACTGAGGCGAACCTTCTAATCGAGGACGCAACAGCCTCTCTCACAGCTTCCCCAAAGGTGTAAGTCAGAGTTGCTACAACGGACTTTCCCTGAAACCACGATTGGTTACCGTCAAAGAAGTCCGAAAGTAGTGTATCATTGCTGACCTTATCTAGTTCATCTACGGCGAAAATCGGTACAAGTCCAGCGTTGGTCAGATGACCTATCAGCAGGTCTGAGGCCTGCTTGACATCCAGATCCTTGGAGGCGAGCACAGTCTCGATATCTGGCTTCTTCACTCTACTCACCAACCATTTGACGGACTTCTCCGTGAGATCAGATGCCAACGCAAGAGCCGGAATGACAACAGCAAGAGTCTCAGTTATCTTACGAGCAACCCATGGCGCGTATCTGGCTGCGCCGTCTTTCAGCCTTTGCTGCCTTCTCTTGAAATACGAAGTCTGAGCGATCCCTGCAATCACGGATCTGTAGAAGGTCTCTTCTAGATCTTTCAAACTGGATGATGACTTGGCACCACTGACCGTTACTGTCACCGGAAGTAGGTGCGCGTTCTTGACTGTTGTCAAAGCGTTCGATAGAATGCCCTGCATGGCGGTGGATTTGCCAACGCCTCTCACTCCGTAAATAGCAATCCTCCTTACTTGGTTGGCTATCACGTTGGATCTTGATGATGCGAAGCCTTCGATATCGTGGTAAAGAAGACTGAACAACTCATCCTCGTATGTTGTAAGATCTCGCAAGAGAAATTGTTGAGCTGCCACCAATTCCTTGGGTTCTGCCATAGTTAACCAACATTCAGGTTAGTGATATATATACTATGACTGATCGTTAACTCAAAGAGTCAGGAAGATCGGGAAGAAGCCTTCCAAAGCATGCTCTAACAAGATCGAGATAGCGCTCTCGGTTTGAAAGCAGCTTACCGTTTACCTTTCATATTGACGTAGCGAAGAAGGTTTCGCAAGGTATGTACAGGACGAAACGATGGTAGATGAAGACCAGATGGCATCAGACAGGTGGTCGGATGGGGGGCGTATATACAGTTGTATAGCGTTTCCCTAAAATTGCGGATCTATACGGCTGGGCTCAACTTTCCTGCAAGGGGCACTCCTACAGCCCAGTCGAAGTCTGATTGAGTTCACATCTACTCCTGCATGCAAGCGATTCGCCATAGGAGTGGCGTCCTCGACTGATGTGATCTCTGCTTTACCTAGCAATCATTAAGAGTTCAAAGGATCTTATGCTCGTCTGGTGCAAACAATGGAACAGTACGATGTGAAAATAACGGTCGCCAAGAAGCTTTCCGTGAAAGACGTGTTCGGATCATCCCCTCCAAGAATCTCACAAGAGGTTGACCCAGTCTGTCCAAGATTCAAGGAAGGCGACACCTTCA
>Ga0315314_1001344_pt1 | contig 22451 bp, 24 predicted proteins | sample TDP9_MG_FD_203631 | JGI IMG/M metagenome (GOLD analysis project Ga0315314, IMG submission 203631) | Freshwater sediment microbial communities from Lake Towuti, South Sulawesi, Indonesia - TDP9 | ecosystem: Environmental > Aquatic > Freshwater > Lake > Sediment | place: Indonesia: South Sulawesi... | reverse complement strand
AAGAGCTTAGCAGGACGAACGCTCTACGTGACTTTGAGCGAGTCACAACCATAACGAAGGATAACGCATTGATCGAACAGGCGGGCAAATGGAAGGAAAATCTGGCGAGCAATTAGCCGGTTCCATACCAGGAAAACAGAGTCTACTCTATCATCAAACCACATGCAACTTGCCCGAACTCAGAAAACTCAGCATCATTCCACCGCTTGAAGCATATGCCAACGTAGATGCCATTTACATCACTCCTCCCACTTACGCCTTTAGAAACGAGAAATACTGGGCTATGTTCATGGAAGCTAACCGATTGCGATAAATATAATGCGCGTTTGAAGAAAAGGGAGTTTACGGAAGATCCCGCCACAAATACCCTGAAAAGCGTTTCAGTTGCTGAAATGTTTTCTTACACTGTGTAGGTAGGCTAAGAATAAACCGCTGCCCAGCGAAACAAGCCCTATGAATGGTGCGACATTGGGGTCTGTTGCTACAGAGAAAAGTACAAAGACAAACAGAAGGCATGTCGAGGCCGCCGTAACATACAAAGCCCACTTCTTTAAACGCCACAATCCACAAACCTGTGCAAAGAAGAAGAACGTCATTCCTCCGAATAATAAAGCGCAGAGCACATTGCCAATAAATGTTCCTGTTCTATGAAGCAAACTCACCAAACTGCCAAAAAACGTAGCATCTTCTGTATCGGGCAAGCTCACAACCCCTAACAGTTCGCCGACAAATCTCAAGGTTAATAGAAGAAGGAAAACGCCCGCTATAGCATACATGAGTGCAACAGTCTGGGCAACACTCTTGACTTGCTTAACCTCATCAGTTTCACTCTTTTTAAACAATGTTTCATCTCCTTGAACTGTTAACAATGAAGTGCAAACATATTTATTTCTGTGGAGGAAGGCTCAAAAAAAGTTAGATAACCGTGCTGTGACAAAGACGGTGCCTCAATGGACCGTGAACGTGCTTAAGGTTTAGACCCAACTTGCAGTATTCTTCTCAACACTTCATTGGCACAGAAAGAAGAGCGAAAGTTTTATTCTATGGTTCTCGCACATCATTACAAAGTTAGAAAGAAGTTTTCAAGTGGGGAATGATGTGGGAAGAAACAAAAGTGAAGCCCACAATTTGGCACTCGAGTTTTGGAGAATTTCTGGCAAATCGAGTGGTGTATGCGATCGATGCAATGCGATGATTCAAAAAGACGAGGGCTATGTCTGCAAACCGGAAGTAGTGGGGATGAGTGTTGGATTTGGATTGACCGACGTTAGTGGTATTCCAGACCTGGTATGTGAAACATGTTTTGATAAATCTCCTACAGCGGAGCCTTTTGATCGTGAAGGCTTTAGAAGATATATGCAGGTGCCGGAAGTTGTGCAGAGACTGAAGAGCCAAGCACATGAGCTGGCAGTTGAATTCTGGAAGAAAACAGGCAAACCAAGTGATACGTGCAACCGTTGCAGCAAGATGGTTTCAAAGGGAGAAGGCTACATCTGCAAGCCAAAAATAGTCGGAACAAGTTTAAGATTCGGCGCAGTGGATTTCAGCGGGGTTCCAGATTTGATATGTGAAAGTTGCTTCGACAGTTCTCGTACAGCGATGCCTTTCGACAGAGAAGCCTTCAAACGGTATATTAAGGCTGTTGAAAAGAAATGGTGGCAACGCATATAGCTATATAATTTATTCTTTAAAATATGAGCCTTAAAACAGCGATACAATGTCTGCAATCGAAATTTCGGCTTTCTGTTCTCATCGGATTTTTGGCAGTCTTTTCTTGTCTATTTTGCCATTCTTCAAACAAACGCCTATAACTATGAAGAAACAATAAAATTATAAACCCATCCTCCAGAACACCACATTCATTACACATGCGCGCTCCAATAGAGTTAAACTGTTGGACGTTCGATCTCCTCTAACGGCAGCTTACAAACCTCTCTCAGAACCGTCCGTATCTCGCTTGGTTTGATAACGGCGTTCAATTGAAGCTCTACAAGGTAGGGCAGAATCTTCGCGAGCTTCTCATAATCCAATACCTCGGGTAGGCCCCACTCCAAACGACACTCCGCCTCCTTCGGATCAAAACCCGCTTGCTCCAAAACAGGGGTAAAGATTTCACGCTCAACGATCCGTTTGATGAAACGCTGTAGGGCCATGACCTTGCGTTCGGCGATCTCGATGGCTGCACGGGCACTCGCCTCGGTAAATCCAGGAGTCGTGAAGAGTTTCGGGAGGGGTGTTTGTCCTCCGAGGTAGACCTGGTTTAGGATGTGCTCGATGTAGGCTTCGTATCGAGCGCGTGGATCCACCTGAACCGTCTTGATGTCCGCATCCGCCTTATCGTACACGAAGCGGGCTCCTGCCTTAGGCTTGCTTTTGATCAAAGCCTGATACTTGGAGAGCTGGTCAGGCGAAACCCCGGGGAAGAGCCAAAGCTCGTCAGGTCCCGCATACTTCTCGAAGACGTCGATCATGCGGCTTTCAATTCGCGCCTTCATCTCCAGGATGCTCACGCGTTTCTCTCCGTTGAAGCTGAGCTCCTGCAATAAGACCTGCAGGACGCCGGTTCCGAAGGCGCTGAAGTTGACGGATCCCCACTTCCAGTGAATGATTTGTTCGGGTTTGAACTCTTTCTCGACGCCGTCAAACTTGTACTTGTATCCCTGTACGTCGCCGGCAGAGTCTCGAATAATAGCCTTAGGGTCATCAAACCCGGTGAGCGGTAAAATCTTAAGGCCGAAAGGCTTCACATCGTTTGTTTTCAGCCAGAAGCCGTTTCCCGCCGCCACGATCTCACGGGCACCGATCTGCAGCAAACCGTCAAGATTCACGGACTCGTTGAACTCGTCAACTACAGCTTTAGCCTCTTCAGCCTGTTCATATTCTTGGTTCACCGTGGTGTAGAATCCCATGCCCACCGTTTGATCCGCCAAAAAGTCAACGAAGGCTTTGCAGCTGGGGTCCCGCAGGTAGGCGGTCATCACGTCGCTGAAGCTGACCGGTTTCGCTTCGCCGTAGGCGGTCCAGTGAGCAGACAGTAGAGTGCCTGTTCCATCTCGACGCAGAGCCTCGCGCAGTCGCTTCCAGCCCTGTCTAAAAAGGCTCATGTGTGTTGCGACCTGAGGCTGCCCATGCCGCGTTTGGCTAAGACCTCTTCAAGGTGGCCGTCTTCCACGAGGAGATTGAGTAGGCGAGGCACAGACTGCCCTGTCTTCTCCGCCGCCTTCCTCAACTTCAGCCAGTTCTCCTTGCGGATGTAAACGCTCTCGGTGGGCATCCTCAAGCAACCAAAATATAAATTGAAAACATAAGTTAATAAGCGAGTACCTAAGTAAGCACGTACTCTCTTACCCCTTTTTCTGTTTCAAGCCCAGAATTCGCTTAGAAATCTTTCGGAGCTAAAAGACTTGCCCATAGGACCCTTCCCAGACTTCGATGCTTGCCTCGCTCACATGACTAAGCCCAAGAGCGAAGGAGGCGGAGGCTACGACGAGGAAACCGCTAAGAAAGTCTGCGGGAAGATGAAGGCTGAGCTGGAGGAAAGCTTCAGCTGGACCAGCGAATTCGAGATCCTAAAGCCCGCACACAACCTTATCCGCGGCAAGGCCATCCACCCCATCAAGACTTTTCACTCTCTCGAATGGCCCCAGCTACGGGTTTATCTTGAAGAGGAGCTAGAAAAGTCTGCGGAGACTCTCGTCGGCAAGCCCCTGTTCCTGGATCACTGGCGCCCCTTAAAGGGCAAGGTCTTGGGTGCACGCTACGAGGACGGGGCCCTCGAATACATTGCAGAACTGAACGATGAGGATATCCTTCGACTGATCCGCGACGGCCAAATCAAGCATGCCAGCGTCCAATTCGAGTGGAAGATTCTGGAGCAAGTGGACGGAGTCGCGCCGCGAGGTCTAAACTTCCAGCACCTTTCTCTGCTGAAAGACATGCAGCCGGGAGACCCACAAACTACCGTGGAGATTTTGGAGAGTGTTGCTCGGCAGTTGAAGGAGGCTAAGGGCCTCGCTCCGCCGAATCCACAAGGATCGGAAACGGAGAAGAAAGAGGAATCAAAATTGAGTGAACAAATTGTTGAACCAAGCATTGAGGACCGCGTGAAGGGTCTCGAACAATCCATCGAGAACATTTATTCAAGGATCATGGAGGTAGAAGGCGTTTTGACCGCAAAAATCGAGACACTGCTGGCCTTGGTGCCTCACGTTGAATCAACCAAGGAGGCTGAATGGACAGCGGAGTACATCAATGATCTTGACGACAACTGTTTCGCCTACATTGAGCCCGGAGGCGAAAAAGACGAGCAAGGGAAAACAACGCCGCGATCGTTAAGGCATTTCCCATATAAGAACGCGCAGGGAAACCTGAGTCCTGATCATGTCAGAAACGGTTTGGCACGGTTAGGGCAGGAATTGGGTGACTGGGCGACCGCTGATGCCAAGGCGCAGATCAAGAAAAGGCTTTGCGCAGCTGCTAAAGAGCTTGAAATCGAGTCTGAGGTTTGCGGTTTAAGAGAGGAGACTGGTGAGGAGCCACCTAAAGCGGGAGAACCGAAAACCGACAAGGAAGGGCTGATCGCTCACTTCGGCGAGGATACAGCCACGAATCTTTTGGATTTGATCGGTGAGGAAGCGTATAAGCTGTTGCCGCCGAGAGGAACCAGGGTTCAACAAGCACAAGAACAACAGGGCGACGACTATCAAGCGTTTACAGCGAGGTGTATGGCTGCCGGTAAAGCCATGGAGCAGTGTGCGGAGGAGTGGAAAAAGCAACACCAAGAGGCACCAGAAAAACTGACTGAAGAGTCGAAGGAAACCATTGAGGCTCTTAAGGCTCAGATCCAGGTTTTAGAGAGCCAGAAGGCGACGCTGCAACAGGAACTGGAGAAAGCGAAAAAGCCGATAAGCGAAGCCATCATTTTAGGCACGGTTACACCGCCCAGTGACGTTCTGAAGGAAATTAAACGGTTGCTTCCTGAGCGGGTTCCCATGTCTTGGGGCGGACACTACGCTCAGTTGTGGCGTAACCTGCGGAACCTCGTCAAGAAACATGAGTCGCAGTCACAGCCGTGACCGGGTGGGCGCGATGGAACGCTAACCCGAATAAAATATGGGAGTGAATGAAAATGACTGACTTGTTTCCAGACGCAGAATTGGGTCAATGCATAAACGAGGAAGACGCGGTGATAATGTCTTTTGCTCCAGGCGGAGCCATAACTAAAGGAGCCCCAGTGAAATTCTCAGACAAGAGTGTGTGGCCTCCCGAGGTGGTCGCAGCGGGGAACGGTGAAAGATGCATAGGAATAGCGTTGAAGGCTGCTACAGGCGCGGGGGTTCCGGAGGCAATACCCGTCGCTGTAGACAACGCTCTCGTAAAAGTTACGTTTGGAGCAGCGATGGCTTGTGGTGTTGCATTGAAGGTCGGAACCGCACCTAAATTCGTTGCAGCCTTGGCAGCAGATGACAACATTGAATGTGGCATTCTAATGCAGAAAACGGGAGCGGAGGGAGACACGGGAATCATGTTGTTCAAGGCCAACTTCGAGGGAGTAGGAACGTGATAGCCATGGATGAAAACATCAACATTCTGAAAGAAGCCGTCAAGAGAGATTCTGATCGCTGGCCTGAGGGCTGGGAAGGCTACATGGAGCAGGCGAAGCAGTCAACCTTTGTGCGTCGTGTTATGAAGGAGGGCCTCTTCAGCGACATGGCCGGAGCCTTGGGAGAGATCCACAGAAAGGTCATCGAGGCAGCGAAACCCAACCTGATCGGAAGGGAGATGATCTGGGTTGTTAACACGACAGAGTCCTTGGTGCGCTTCTTTAAGCAGAAGCTCGCGAAGGCCTACGTCGTGGGCGAGACAGAGCCGGCTGAGGTCCCGGAGCGGATGGAGACGCAAAACGTTGAATGCACGACAGAGATCGCCTGCAAGATGGAGTTCAGCAAATCCTACATCGAGGACGCGCCGTTTGACGCTTTGACGAGGGCCGCTGAGGAAGCTGCCAGGGCGGTAGCGAAGCTGGAGACTGACAAGATCCTCGCATTATACAAGGGCATCGCAGCTGGCAATCTTGCCACCGGGGCGGAGATAGCGACGAATGAAGGTGCCAGCTTCGTGTGGGCTGACGTTGTTAAGCTTTGGAATGGTGTGGAGCGGGAAGACTTCGATCCCAAAGTGTTGGTGATCAACACCAGGGAGATGGAAGGAATCATGAGCGCGAATCAGTTTATCCAAAGCCTATATTACGCTCCCGAGACAACAATCAGGCGCGGCGTCTTTGAGTTACCGGCACTGGGCATGAACATTATCCACAGCAGCCTGGTTCCAGCCGTGGACGAAACACACAATTACAAGTTCGCCATCGACACCGATTTCGCCGCTGTCCTGCTTGTTCGCCGAGATATAACGACACAACCATTTGAGAACCCAGGGAAACTCCGAAGCGGAATCATTGTAAGCGAGCGAATAGGCTTGGGAACTCTACGAGAAGCTGCTGTTGCACGAGGCGTGTGACCTAGATGAGCAAAGGCCTCAAGGAGAAGATCATTAAGCCAGTGAAGTGCCCTGTCTGCGGGTCTGAAGAAACCGTTTATTCCCCACCGAAAATCGAAGGGAAGAAGAAATATCACTGCAATGGTTGTGGTCGAGCTTTCTGGGGCTGAAACCAGTAAAATCGGAGACCGATGAACAGGAGCATGAGGATGCTCCAACCATTTTAGTCGAATAAAATTTAATGTGAGCAAAATATGGTAGTCGAAATCGGCTACGCTGAAGGAACCTGTTCACGCTGCGGCAAAACTCTGCGGAGGCGAAGGCCTGCTGATTACGCGGTTTGCGACTGCTATCAGTGTTGTCCACTCTGCGGAAAGAGGATGCAGCCCTATACGCCGGATCTAACTCCTTCAACCTACGGGACAATTGAAAGCGAAGAGGCGACTGGCGACACGGAATCGCCTATAAACGTTCTCTATTACTGTCCAGACTGCAAATACTACAGCGCCTTGCGACCGGTGGAGGTCGTCCTCAGATGAAGGATTATGAGCGTGACACGATGCGCAAAATCATTCTTAGCACGGTAGAAAAGGGTCCTATCCACTGGACCGACCTGAAGAAGATGATCTTGGGCTCCTGTCACCCGTTCGCGACAGACAGCACCTTCGCAGCTCAGATGCGATACCTGCTGCGGAACGGCCACATCGAAAGAGTTGAGCGAGGAACATACCACGTAACAGATAAGGGCAAGAAATATCTCGAAATCCTTTAGTTTTCGAGAGAGAGCGCACCTAAACTGGTGGAGGAGTCCAAGTACCCTTCTTTGACTTTAACCAAACAAGTAAGTCCTCAATCTCAGAAAAATTATTGGCTGAGACAACCTTTGCAACTTCGAAAACAAGGTTCCGAGCCACAATATCCATGGTTCTTCTATCATTATTTGTAATATCATAGCTACCTCCGTGCACTATGTCATTTCTTAGATTGTATAATCTATGGAAATCTTTGTATATCAGTTTCCTATTCCCATAATTGTTGGTCCAAATTGTAGCAACACGTTCTGCCAATAGCTTGGCTTTGTTGATTCTCTCCTTTATGAAGAGACACTCAAGTGCCGTAACATACTTAATTATTTTATCTGCTTGATCCGTTTCCTGGGTTGCCATTGCTGTCCATTTCAAGGCTCTTGAAATCCTATTGCTCATTGCCGAGGGATTGGGTCTCAGAATAAGAGAATTTAGAACCCTTTCTTCCCTTGAGAGATTTTTCAAATCATCTTTGGTGAGACTGTATTTCCACGGACTTGGCTTGTCACGATGCCAAGACTTCTCGAAGGTGACTGTACCTGATCCATCGACAAGATTCTTAGCCGCCCCGTTGAGGGGACTACGAAGTTCGAAGCCAGACTTATAAGTTCTCAAAAGATTCAAGGCGGTTTCTATTTTCTCCTTTCCTCTTTGAAAGGCATCATCTTTGTCATCAGCATCTACAACAGTGGATGCACAAAGCTTGTCGACAAATCTTTGAAAAACACGTTCCTTCATTTTTGCTCGGTATTCTTTATATTCATCGAATTTCGGTTTTTTGCCAGTGTGTCCATAAATTTGTTTCTGCCATTCCTTGAATCTATTTTTGAGCGTAGATTCTACAACATCTTCACATAAAGGCAGATCGCCACAGTTGGATTCGGTTATCTTATAGAAATTCACATCGAGTATTGTAAAATCGTTTGGAATGTATTCCAAGTCATCGATCGCAAAGATCACTTGCCAACTATTTGACATTGCTCACACCACATGCAATCTTATCGCCTGCTACAAATACGTTTTTGTCTCGAAGTTCAGGCTTGGCGCGTGCTGTGTTAAAATTAATGTCCTAATTTTTGAGACGTTATTTCTAAGACGTTCTTTTTCCGTCTTTCTTTTTGACAAAATAGCTTAAATCAGGATTCTTTCTTCTACGTGGTAGAGCGTGGCTGAAACGGCTTACTCCACTAAATCTGAAGTGAAGCCCATCTTAGGCATAGACATCAACGACACTACTTATGACACTGAGTTGGATGCTTGCATCACATCCGCTGACGGGCTCATTGACAGCATTCTCAAGTTTCACGGCTTCACGGTCCCCTTAACCGGAACCATCCCACAAAACGTCAAGGACGCCAGCAGACACTTCGCAGCCGCATACTTCCGGGAGAGACGGGCTCCACCAGCAGAAGTCAACAAGCTTTACGACCGCGCCATGAGCTTTCTGAACGCCTACGTTCAGGCTGAAAGAGAGGGGACGCTGAAAAGAATATGATTGAGGCGAAATGGATAGAGTCACATCCCTCCTTTTTCAAGAGTGGCGTTTCTCTCCACACTCAACTTAGGAGGATTCTATCCACGCCAAACAAAGGTGAACATGTTTGAGTGAAGTAACACCTCTAAGAAATTTTGGTGCCGAATTTCATCTAAAAAAGAAATGGAATGAGTTATGGGATCAGATAGGTGACAGACTTCTAAGGCTACCAAAAACGCAGCGGGAGATTCTGCTTGAAGACTTCCTCACCGCGATTCAAAGCCGAATCTTGGTTATGGAGAGGATCAACGAACACGCAAAGGAAGTGAAATCATGAGGCTGGCAAGAGGAACAGTTCTGCCTTTAATCGCTGTCGCATTGGTTATGACGGCGGTTTCGGCAGCCCTCTTTTATTCTTGGCGTATCACCAGCAGAATCCGCGTTGAGTATCCTGAGCCGCCCCCACCGCCGCCGCCTCCACCACCAACCGTCAAGATAGGGGTCTACACAGGCTCGGATTGTGCCGTATCAGTGACGGAGATCGACTGGGGAACCCTGATGCCTGGCGACGTTGCGAAACTACCAGTTTACATTCGCAATGAGGGCGATGTGCCTGTGCTTTTAACCCTTTCAGCCGAGGCTTGGAACCCGGCAGAGGCAGAACAATACATGGCCTTAAGCTGGAACTATGATAGCTCACAAATCGCGGTCGGAACGGGAGTCAGCGTAGAGTTTCAGTTAACGATCTTCTCCAACTGCACCGGCATCACCAGCTTCAGCTTCGACATCGTGATAACCGCAGAGGGATAAACATGAGTTTTACTGTTAGAATTGACATGACGCGGCTTGAGTCTTATTTCGCCGATTTTTTTCCCTGGGCAATAAAGTATGCAAAGGATAAGGGTTTACAAGACGTGGCTTCCGTCGGACAAGCGATTATGGTTATAGAAGCCCCACATAGAACAGGGGACCTTGCACGTTCTATCACTGTGACGAAGGAGGGAGACGCTTACGTTGTTACTCCACTGGCTTCATATGCTGTTTATCTTGAGCGGGGAACAAAACCACATGAAATCGTGGCTCGTCGCGCACGGGCTTTACATTTTGTTTGGCGAGGAGCCCCCGTCTTTTTCCGCAGAGTTATGCATCCAGGCACACAGCCAAACCCGTTCATTGCACGAACTCGCGAAAAAGTGAGAAACATAGCTGCGGACATGATAGCTGCAACGTTTAAGGAGATCTTGCAATGATCAAAGATTTACTGAATAAAATCATTGAAAAACTTCAAGCCGAATCGGATTTGGCAGGGATCACCTGGCATTATGGCGAGCCCATAAAATGGGGTAGAGCCGATAAAGGCGAGGGATACGTGAGTTTGGCTCCTTTGGAAGAGCAGAGAGTGGAGCCTCTCATGCGGGGAGACCGCCACATTATAAGTGTCGTGGTTGGTATTGCCTATCGTCACATTGACGAGAAAGTTTGCGATCAATGGATCCACGACAAAACCGAAGTCGTTTGGCAGGTTTTTAAGGCAAACGAGAACTGGGACGGCTTGGTTTCAGAATCGCATCTTATCGGTTACATTTTTATCCCTGGACGTGAAGCCGACTACGCTTTTGACATGATGGTGAGCAAACTTCGCATCGACAAAGAGGTTTATCCATCATAGTCACGCTATGCGTGCAAATAAAAAAGAGGAATGATTAGAAAATGCCTGAAAGATATGTTGCGGTCGCGGAAGAACCCAGCTATGCACCAGCGACGCCGGTTGTGCCAAACAAGTTCTTTGAGGCCAACTTCTGCGAAACCAGCCTAGATCCGGGATTAGCGTTTCCAGTATCGATTCGAGGTCGATCACTGCTGGAACATCGTGAAGGCTACTTGCAAGAAGCTGTTGCAGTAAACATGGATGTTAAACCCAACAACATGATCGGTTGGTTCCTAAAATGGATTCTTGGAAGCGTCACATCAGCTCAGCAAGGCGCTACCGTAGCATACAAGCACACCTTCAAGTCAGCAGAGACCGTGCGAAGCTTTGCTTTAGGCTCCAACTGGGATACAATCAAAGAAAAACGAGTACCCGGATGCATCATGGCAGGGCTAAACTTTAGCTGTGTGAGGGGAGCAACACCGCTCATCGCCGACATCAGCGCTATAGGACAAACAGAAAAGCTGGAGACCGTGCAATCTCCAAGTTGGCCTTCTGATGCCTTAGCGCCCTTCAAACCATACCAGAGCAAAGTCGAACTTGCAGACGTCGAGTTAGCGAACCTTGTGGAAGGCTTCACCATAAACGTGAGTCAAAGAGTCTTTGGCGTAGGAGACATCGGCGTACTAGGCAGTCGAAAACTGCCAAGGATTGAACTCGCTGAGAGAACTGTCGGCGGAAGCATGGACTTACCTTTGCTGAGCGGAACCCTTGACGTTTATCAGCGGTTCTTGAAAGACACGGGAGCAGTGGAGCCAGGAGAACCAGTTGTGCCCTTCAAACTAGAACTGCTGATCGACACTGGAATCGTGATCGCAGACACCTACAAGTATCGCTTGGATTTCGTATTGCCTAAATGCGTGATCTCTGCAGGGCCTCCAGTGAGGATCGAGCGGCAAGAACGGAAAATGTTTCGCGTAGACTTTCGATGCGAGAAGGACGCCACAGCCCAGACAGAGATTCAGGTGGAGCTGACAAACAAAGACACCGGATATCCAGACGCCACATAGGAGGCTTAACGCTCTTGGTTAAGGAAAGCGAGGAGGAAATGAAAGAAATGTCCACAACTCGTGAGATAACCCTTGCCTCAGATGTATTTGAGAAACTGTACGAGATAATGAGGAAGAGAGGGTTTCCCGAGAAACCAGTAAGCGAGAGTCAAGTTGTCGCAGAAGCCATCGAATTACTGCACAAGAAGAATAAAGCGGCTAAAGAGGGTTAACGCCTTTGGTTGAGGAGCCCGAGGACAAACCTGTTGCTTCTGCTGAAGAGTACCGGAAGCTTTGGAAGCCTGAGGAAGTAGTGTGTCCAAGCGGACTCAAGGTAGAGATGGCCTACTTGGACCCGCTTGAGCACCTTCTCCTCTACATCGATGAGGACAAGGTGGCTGAGTATGAACGTCGCAGCCTAGAGGAGATCACGAAGGAATCCACCAAAGCCATTAAAGAGGATGAACGTAAAGCCCAGATGAAGCTTCTTTCCAACATCGTTGTAAAGCCTAAAATTGTTCAGGGAAAACCAAACAACAGTGACGAGTTAGGGTTCGATGAGATCAAGATCTCTGATCGAAGATTTCTGGTCAGTCACGCAATGAATCATGTGGGTTTCGCTGGGAGGGCGAGTGAACTAAGAAAATTTCGTGGCCTGCTCAAAGCTAAGGGGAGTCGTGGATCTCGTAGCGGAAAAGTACAATCAAAGACCGAGCAACCTGCTGGATCCAACACATAAATACTTTAAAACAGAGTGGGAGCGCCTACTTTTCGACGCTGAGTTTGCAGCAACACGAGACTTAGGTAAAACGCAGCTTCCCGAGCTTGACGGATCAGTGACCGCGGAGATCCTTAGGCGAAGGGCGTTAATGGAGATGAAGAAAAAGGAGATGTATTCATAATGTCCAGTCCTGAAGTTAAGCTGATTTTGTCGTTGATAGATCAGACTAAAGAGGGCTTAGCGCAGGCTGGGTTAAACGTTAAAAGCTATGGGGATACGGTGGAGCAAGAGGCTAAGAAGATTCAGGTTAGCTGGAAAGATGTTGCTTCGAGCGTCAGCGGTGTCATAACCGCCGGATTCTCCTTATATCAGATGTGGGATGCGGTGGAGACGCGTCAGGTTGCAGTTCTACGAGCAACCAACACGCTTGAAGACGCTCAAAGGCGCCAGAATAATGCGCTTGAAAAACTAAATGAAGAAATCGCTGACCACGGCGCCAATAGTGAACAAGCAGCAAAAGCCCAAGACGCCTACGAAGCCGCCTGCAAAGATGTTCAAGTTGCTCAAGAAAGGTTAGGCGTGGCTCAAAGCAACCTTAATGAAGCAATTGCGAGAACGATCTTTGTTTTACCGTCTTTGATAACTCTTGTGGATCGAGCGAAAGCGGCTTATGTTGAGTTGAAAACTGCTGTTGATGCTTCTCAAATAAGCCTCGCTGGTTTAGGAAGCATTTTAGGCGTGGTAGGGGCAACGTTTGCTACTTGCTACGCGGCTTCAGCCATTTTCGCACCCAAAATGAGGGAGTTTGCTGAAACCCTTGACATATCTACTGAGGCCGCAAGAGAAGCCCAGCAAGAACTTTTAGGCATCGACCTATCGGTAAAGGAGTTAGGAGTAACAGTAGATGAGAACGCGAAGGGGCTGACGGATTACGCTAGTAAATGGGATGATGTGCGTGAAACCGTTTCGGATGCTTCTGAGGTGCACTATAGTTTTGCAACGGCTTTGGGTGTAAGCGAGAAAGAAGTTGAATCATTGGCTGAACGCTTAGGGATGACAGCCGAAGAGCTGGAGGAATTTGTGGTCCAAACTGGGATGAGCGCCGAAGAACTTAAAACGTTTGCAGATGAGATGGACACATTAAAAGAACACATGGATACGTTGAAGGGAAGCTTCTTCGACATTTTCACTGAGGAAAGCCAAGAGTTTCAAGCTGATTTACAAGCGATGGGACAAACTGCTTATGAAGTAATGACGGGTATGCAGCCTGACTTCGCAGCGGTTAATACTTTGATTCAGGATTTTGCGGATCGTTGGGGCTTGACTTGGGATGAAGCCGAAAAAATCGTGATGGAGAAAGTGGAGGAGATCAAGGCCACGATAGGAACGGTTGCGCCCACTTTGGAAGACGAACTTGTTGGAAAGGCTCAAGCAGCCATGGAGCGCTTCAAGAACTGTATGGGTGAGAAAAGTACCGCTACGAGGGATGAGATGCGTGATGCGATGGAAGACATGGTTTCCTCTATTAACGAACTGATCAGTCATGGCTTGCTTGGCGAGGCTCAGGCTCTTATGGACACTTTCAAAGAGGCTGAACCCGATAAAATGTGGAAAATGACTGAAGATATCGACGCAGCCATTGAAAGCCTCACTGCAGAGATGGAAGCCGAATTTGAGAAAATGCTTGCTGCAGCCGACGAACTAAGTGGTGAAGAGCGGGATCTCATGATTCAAAGAGCTGAGCAGATGCGAGATGAATACCTTGCTAGGATTGAGCAGTTGAAGGAGTGGAAGGCACAGATTCTTTTCAGGATGCAGCTGGAAACACAGGGTTATATGGATGCGGAGATCAACACCATCATGTCCGGTCTCACCACGTTACAGGCTTTAAGTGGAGGCAAATGGAACGATATAGTGGCTTTATGGGAAAAGTGTCTTGCAGAAGCGAAAGGAGATATCGCTAATGCTATCGCGGCGATCCAGGCAATAATCAACAGCCTCAAAGGAACAAGCATCACGATAACTACTACGTATGTGACAAGGTATGTGACTGAAGGCGGGGAAAGAATCCCGTATTACGTGTCTCCAGAACCAGAAAAGAAAACAACTAAAACAACGCAGGAACCTTATAAAACGCCACCGTCTTTACCGCCTTCTATACGACAAATGGGCCTAGAATATGTCCCCTACACGGGCTATTTAGCCATGCTTCACCGGGGAGAAGCAATCTTAACGGTTGAGCAAGCGGAACGATGGCGTAGAGGCGAAAGAAACATCTCGATAGGTCCTATCTACGTAGGCAGCATAGCCAGCGACATGGATATCCGAGAAACCGCCCGTAAACTCGCCCGATACGTGGCTCAAGAGGAGAGGCGATTAGGGCTTGACTGAACGTAATGTTCAGCTTCTGATCTGTAAACCTGCGATATGGAGAGAAGAGTTCGCAGATCCCGCTCTGCCCGGTTGGGCGAAGACATGGGGGGCATCTGTTGAATGTGACGGAGACATTGTAAAGTTCACTAAGGGACCAACAAACGATTTTTACGTGCTTTTCCGTTTAGGGTTGAACATTGATACCGACGATTATCCGTATGTAGTTTTTCGGGCTAAGAAAACCTCTAACTTGGTAGGTGTAACATCTACTTGGGTAGAGATTTACGCGTCGGAAGAATGGATCGGTGGTTATGAGTTTACTGAAACCGATTTTACGATTCATGCCTTTCAACTACCTGCAGGAAACACCGTAACTGAAGTCCGATTAACTTTTGGTAACGCAGGGACCATAGTTGGCAGCATGTATGTGGATTTCATCTTGTTTACGAAAGCGAATCCATTCTACTCTACCGAGGATTTAGATGATGTTTTTGACATTCCTCAATATAGAGGAGGCGTAAATGATCGAGTTGATTTTCTTCAATTAATTATAGACAATCACAACGGTCAACACAAGGATAGGTTTGCTTATCGTGACGAAGCCTATCTTTGGGTGAAGAAGAACGGCAGTTTCGAAAGGATTTTTGGAGGATACATCGATAACATTGACCCCGAAAGAGTCCAGTACGGCAGAGAGTATCTAACGTTAAACGCTCTCGGCTGGTCCGCTTTACTTTATGAACGTTTCATCGCCGAAGCCTATGAGGATGAAGACATTGACGATGTTGTCAAAGACATCTTGGATGAGGCGGAGAACCAGGCTGCTCTCGGCTTTACAACCTTCGGCGTAAAAGATGTGCAAAAGAAGATGACCGCCTTAAAATGCGACTATGACGTGGCGTTATCTAAGATTGTGGAAATGGTTGAGGAATACGATTTATGCTTCAACATTGAACCTAACAGAGACGCAAGCCTGTATCCTCTCGGCAAACGTTTTCTCCGCTATGCCGGTTGGATGGAGGACAGCTGGGAGAAAGGATGGGGCTGCTCCGCCCACCAGTTTGAAACCGACGGCGATATCGCCCAGATGAAGACAGCAGTCGCAGGCGGAGCCGGAACCCTGTACCGTGTCACGCTTATTTCCGTGGACTCAACGATTTTTAAGAAGCTTCTTTTAGAGTTGAAGGGCCCAGACGCGGATACTCAATACTCGGTGAAACTTGTCACTGAGGATGATGTGGAGTACACGGTTCAAGCCCTAACGGCAGCTCCAACATCCTACACGGTTTTGGAATGGGATTTAACTTCGATAATCACGGGAGCCAATAAAGTCGTCAAGAATGTGAAACTTGGCATCTCCAAGTCGGGCAGCCAAGGAATCCTCTATTTCAAATGGCTGGGATTCTTCTCGGCAACGCCTCCTTATGAAAAGATAACATTAGATGCGGCTACAAACGTTCACGCCGGAGCTTTTCTACGCGACCCAAAAAAGGTTCGCAACATGGTGATCGTGAAAGGAGACAAATTTGAGTACAATTTTCCTGATCCCCTCGACAGTGATGCTGTCACAGAAAACAACATCGCCACGGATTGGACGGTTAATGATGGTTCAATCTCCGCGGATGTTGACGCTAAAAAAGGCAAATACTCCGTTAAAGCAACTTTATCAACTGGGACATCTACAAATTTTCAACGCCTCTCAAGCGGCTTAATCAAATACGAAGAGTTCCCGAGTGATCCACCCGACCCCGCGTATTGGAGTGAAGGATCTGCCGGTAACGGTGTAGGCGACACCTACATCACCGCAGGTGAATTGTATAGTAAAACGAAGAGTGGAACCGGTTCCGAACATTCCAGGTTCGTCGTGGAAAAGAACGTTCGTGACATCTACAACGCCAAGCTCGTTGTGGAACTTAAACTGATGAGGGAGTCCTTGGGAAGCTCTCATCCTGGCGATTCTTGTGGATTTATTTTCTGCCCGATAAAAACCACAACGCAAGACCCACATGCAATCGCGGATGTTCTTGCTCTATGGCCTTTCAAAGATTACAGTGTGGGAATGACCTGGTACATGAACGAGAAAATACTCGGTCAAACGTTTCATGATCATTGGAGTCAACATTTCGACACGGATAACGAAACAAAAGTCGCCAAACTATTGTTCAATGGCAACACGGTGAAACTGTATCTGGATAATGACCCCAAAGTGGAATTCACTCGAATAACAAGTTTCCAAAGCGCTTACATCTACCTCCGCGGTGCAACAGATGACACAGTTAATTTCCACTACCAAAAATTCGATAACCTGAAAGTTTACAAGGATATAAAAGTTTTTGTTGCTGCCCTGCACCCGGGTTGGAAAGTTGAATTGTGGAGTGGAACAGGCGGATCGCCCGGAAGCAAGGTGGCAGAAGCATACGTTCCAGCAGACTCCACTATTGCCGAACTTGACGTTTTAACACTGTCGTTCCCCTTCACTGGCTTCTTCAAAATCTACAATGATCAAGGCGGCTTGGATGACACCAGCCCTGATTATTCGGATATTTGGGGAGGCGACGTTTATCAAGCGAAACAAAGCACACAAGTGCAGCATTTGATTGTTTATCCGCAAAGCAAAGATTGGAATGTAAACGCACTTGCCCTTTCCAAATTAAGATTTTGGTATAAACACAGCGACCCGACAGCAACTGCCAAACTTATTTTAGCGACAGACGACAACAACTACTATTACATTGAGTTCAGTCCATCCACGAAATGGGACACGGAATTCGAGTTTAATGTTGGGTTCACTCAAAACATCGAGTTTCAGGAAGTAGGTAGCCCGCAGCTGAAAAACATCAACTATGTTGGATTCCTGTACCCTTCAGATTCGCCTGTGACATGGTGCAGAATTGACGAATTAAGATTCATAGGTGAAACTGAAGCTTGGGGCATAGCAACAGACGAGGACAAGATAGCTGAGTATGGTTTGCAGCCAGAGAAGATTTTCACCAGTTACTATAAAACTCAACAAGACGCCCAGAAGGCAGCAGGATACTTCTTAAGCATTCTGAAGCAGCCCCCGTTGGTTAAAGGCTCCTTGACACACCCATGGGGACTACCCCAGATAAGGGCTGGAGAAATCGCCATCGTAAACGTTCCAAACCAGAACATAAACAGCGAAGAAATGATTATTCAAGAGGTAGCCCACACAATCCCACCGGCATCCACCAAATTTACGACTGAAATCAATTTGGCTGGCGTGCCCCACGCCTTAACCGATCCGCAGAAGCGGCTTAAGGAGCACATTGAGCGTCTGCAGAAAGCTGATGTTTACGCTGAGAATGTGGAGGTGTTAATTGGACCGGTAAAGGACAGGATGACGGTCACTGATTACATGCAGGTTTTATTTGAATTTCTCCTCCAAGATAACTTGACGATCTCAGATTTGCTTCAAGCAATTATCGACGCTCTTCTCACCGACTCTATGTCTATAGTGGATTATCTTCAGGCACGTTGGATTTGGGACGATTTTAACACTTTAGACTCTAACATTTGGTCAGTGGAAACTGGAACATGGTCAGCGGATGGAGTGCTACATCAAACTCAAACAACCACAGGCGCGAAGAGATTAAAATTTACGAAAGGCCATCTTGTGAATTACACTTGGGAAACAAAGGTAAAACTAGTTACAAATTATGATCAATCTGCTGGAAATCTCTTTCGAAGAGTTGACGCGAACAACACGTATGAGGTCACGTTGATTTATTATGTGTCGGGAAACAAAGGCGTGCAATATTATAAGTGTGTGGGCGGCACTTGGACACAACTGGCTTTTGTTGCTAAAACGATTACCACAGGAACTTTCTACAAACTGAAAACGGATCAAAGAAATGAAGGGACAGGGATTCGCACAAAAGTTTGGTTCGAAGCAGAAACTAACCCCTGCATTAATCACCTGCAAGATCCTCGCAGCCACAATGACGGCGACTTCCTCATGTACAACGGGATCTTAGTGGCGGGTGCAAAAGCCGACTTCGATTATTGTTACATGTGGACGGAGTGAAGAAAAATGATTGTGGAAAAAACATATCTTTGTCCCATAGTTGGCGATGGAACCCGTGAAAATCCAAGAAGACCAATAACTGCAGATCTTCCAATCCGCATGAGCTGGTTCATGCAAGAGTTGGACGAAAACTTTTGTTTGGTTTCAATTGTAGCGGAGGAAGCGGATCATGGCAAAATAGCTTTAGAAAATGTTACCTTAATCGCTACGAAGGGACAAAATCAGGTTAGCCGCGAGGGGTTAGATGTTCTCCGGAAAACGCATAAGAATTTAGACGATAAGTGGGAGATCGTTAAGAACTGTGCAGTCACTCTGGACGAAAAAACTGGAAAGGAAGAATAAAAGATGAGTGAAAAAATGAAAATAAAGGATGAAGTCTACGCGATCGTGGAATACAAGGATGGACGCAAAGAAATCGTGAAAACAATTGAAGACCTTGTGGTCAATGCGGGTCTAAACTTCTATCAGCAGCGTATGTACAGCGACACCCCGACAAAGATGGGTTACGGTGCCGTAGGAACAGGAACCAATGCTCCAGCAGCAGGAGACACTACGCTGCAGACGGAGGTGCTCCGCAAAACCCTGAGCGTTACAACTAATCCCTCGACGGGTGTAGCACACTTAGAGTTCATCGTAGATTACACAGAAGCCAACGGCTACACGCTGACAGAGGTTGGAATCCTTAACGCTGCATCCGCGGGTACAATGCTTCTGCGAAAACTGTTTGCAAGCAACATTCCGAAAAGCAGCGACAAAAAAATCACTGTTGTAGTTGAAACAACCATCACGGCAGCGTAAAAACATGAGAAAACATAGTTTAAACGTTGTCTTGCTGGGCTTAGCCGTTTTCGTATTCACTTTAGGAGCTTGGCAACTAGATCTCATGGTGAGCCCGCTTGTGTGGGGACAACCCAACTTCATGAGGGAGGTCTTGCCGTGGCTTTACTTGCCTAACCAGACCTTCTACGTGCTTTGCTATGCAGCCATGTTCCTCAGCATACCATTAACATTCGTAGCATTATGGTTCTGGGAGCAGTAACGATCGATTTGGTGAATGGAAATGGTGGAGTTTATCAACGTCATTGTTGCGGCTGTTTGCGGCTTCATCCTAGGGATGGCCGTATACAGCGCTTGGCTACACACGAAAGAGAAGAAGAGCAAGTGGGGAATAACCCATGATTAGTCGAGAAGCGGTGAAGGTGTTAAACCGAGCGTGGCTGAACGGCAAACACCTTCACTGGGGCACCACACCCATAGCAGGAGTAATGCCCAATGAAAAGTAGCGGCGAAGTTCTTAAAACGGTTTCGCAGCTCCGGTTCGGAGACCTCATCGAGGTGGAGTGGTCGGACGCGAGCAAACGGGAGATTCGGCTTCACCCTAAAGTTAAAGGGAAACGACACGTGTTTGACGTGCCGGTGCGGTCCGTGGGATTTTTCTTTGGGCTGGTGGGCGAGGAAGTTAAGCACATCGCGGTTGCACGAGACATTTTCTGTTGGCCTGGAAATGGAGACTTCGACGTGGACCTCACAGCGATTCCCTTGGGCATGACAAAGGGCGTGAGGGCGATCCTGACTGGAGTGCTGGACCCGAATCTTTGCTGTCAACTGAAAACAGCCTTTGAAAGGGGGACAGTGCGCATCGTCAAGCGAGGCAAGCAGCTAAGGCTTCACTTGACGACGAGAGGTGATACCGCTTGAGGAACGCGATTCGTAGAGCCTTAACAAAAACCGTGCGGGCAAAGAAGCGGAAGATGGAGCTTCCGCCCAGCGAGCATACAGTGTGGATAGTAACTTTCGCAACCGTCAGTCTCGTCGGCTTAACCGCATTGGAGATCGTTCACATGATATATTTCCGAGCTTGGAACAGCGAAATCTTCAGCGCCATCACCGGCCTAATCGGCACCATCACAGGCATATTCATCTCGCAGAGGACGTGAAAACCTCAATGAAGATGAATGATGAAAAAAAATATTTTTTTAATACATACAGGGTCTTCCGCAGGATCGCTAAGGAACTTGAAAAGTTAGAGGGAAAAGACTTCGTTAAGGCTGAGTCCTTTTCTGAACGTGACAGAATAGCCCGCGTTTTCGCTGCTGAATGCTATGAGCTGGCTAAAAAGTTTGCGAAGGAAGGGAAACATAAGCTCAGCCTGCAGTACATGAAGCTTGCTTGTAAACTTATGAATATGTCTCTGAGACCAAAGAAACTATCTGATTTAGAGCAAATCAGGAAGGTTTTGGCGCAAGTCAAAAAGGAGCAAGCTATTAAATGAGCATCGATTGGAGAAGCCAACCGACCAGTATTCCAGCCCTATGGCGTGAAATTGAAAAGCTACGGACTGTTCAACTACGGGATTCGGAGCGTCGAGACGTATGGTTTGTGGCGAAGGCTTTAGCTGAGGTAAGCGGTCAACCACCAAATGAGGTGTTCAAGCGTATTCTGCCAAGAGACGAAGAGCAGCTCGAGAACACTTTGAAGCTTCATGAAAAGATTAAGGGTCACGCTGTAGCTGAGATGCTAAAGGAACCATTCTTTTCAGAAGTCTTCCTCAACTTCCACCCAACCCCCTACCAGCTAAAATTTCTGACAGACACAAGCAGGCAAATAGCCACCCGTTGGTCGAGGCAGAGCGGCAAAACCAAAAGCTTCGGCATCAAAGGCTTAAAATTCTGCGTGTTGCATTCCATGAGCCAAGCCATAATCGTGGCACCTGGACTTAGACAGAGCATGCTTGTCTGCGACCGCTTCGAAGAAACCTATTACCAAATGGCTGAGCCTGCCCGAAAGGCTTGGATATCCAAGTTGCAGAGAACAAAAGTAACCTTTCAAAACCGTTCCCGCATGAAGTTTCTACCCTACAGCCTGCACAGGCTTAGAGGTGAAACCAGCGACCTCATTTTCGTGGACGAGGCAGCGTTCATTCGCGATGACGAGGTGCTCTTCGATAATGTTCTCAAGCCGATGATGGCCACTCGATGGGAGAAAGGCGCCCAAATAATTGCGAGCTCAACTCCCTGGGGTCGAAACAACATGTTCTATCGGTTCTGTAAAGACCCGAAGATAGCGTCTGAGTGGAGTCAACACCACGTAACATGGAAAGAAGCAGTGCAAGCTGGCTTGATTCCGCTGGAATTTATTGAAAAACAGAAACGTGAAATCTTGTTAGATAGGTTCCTCCGCGAGTATGAAGCCGAGTTTACAGAGGACATTGACCGCTGGCTACCCCAGGATTTAATCTCAAGGTGTGTGAGCAGTGACATAGAACCTTGGGAGTTTGAGGATTTCTTTACGGGCAAAGAAGTTTTTCTGGGCGTGGACCTCGGCAAAAAAGTAGATTACAGTGTGGTTGCTGCCATCGAGAAGATCGGGGATAATTTGGTGCTTCGCCACGTCAAGGTTTTCGATTTAGAAACTCCCTACGCGTCTGTCATAGGCTACGTTAAGGTTTTGTGTGAACGTTGGCGCTCCACCGTCAGAGTACTGGTTGATCAAACGGGCGTGGGCGAGTACATTGTTGAGGACATGAAGCGAGCTCTCATAAACGCTCAAATCGAAGGCGTATTATTGTCATTGCCGACTAAAGAAGAGATCTGCAGTTATCTCAAACAAAAGATGCAAAACAAGCAGTTCAGCCTCTATTACGACAACGACGTAATCAGCAACCTCAACGTGGAAACCTTCGAGTTAACCAAAGACGGACGCATCCACTTTGCCCACCCAGAAGGCACACATGACGACATCTACTGGGCTATCGCCTTAGCATGCACAGCCAGCCGATCTGAACCTTCAGGACGCTTAGAGAGGGCTTATTGAATGAGGCACAGAGAGTATTTTGAGATT
>Ga0315314_1001343_pt1 | contig 22460 bp, 21 predicted proteins | sample TDP9_MG_FD_203631 | JGI IMG/M metagenome (GOLD analysis project Ga0315314, IMG submission 203631) | Freshwater sediment microbial communities from Lake Towuti, South Sulawesi, Indonesia - TDP9 | ecosystem: Environmental > Aquatic > Freshwater > Lake > Sediment | place: Indonesia: South Sulawesi... | reverse complement strand
CAATAATCGAACAAACACCACAACACCTAGCAAAAGGCGGGGTTTTCCAGATGGTTGTCCGCTCTAAGATCGGCGGAAAAACTCTCATGCAAAAAATGGCGGACACGTTTGGAAACGTTGAAGTTTTAGCCCGACAAAGCGGCTACAGGGTTCTTGTTTCAAGAATCTAGGCATGTTGCTGTTTTTGGTTTTAACAACTAAAGTTTAAGAAGTTGCATCTTTTACTGTAGTTTTAGGTGTCCTTTTGGTCGTCGAACACGACGTGGTCGTCGTTGGTGCCGGACTCGCCGGACTCAGAGCAGCCATAGAGGCAAAGAACAACGGCGCTGATGTTGCGGTTTTCTCAAAATTGCATCCCGTGCGTTCTCATTCCGACCAAGCGCAGGGCGGGATAAACGCTGCTTTGAGTGCTGACGACAGTTGGGAGAAGCACGCCCTAGACACTGTTGTGGGGAGCGCGTATCTGGCTGACCAAGATGCGGTCGAGGTTTTGTGTAAAGAGGCCCCGAAAGCCATAATAGAGCTTGAACATTGGGGAGCCCTTTTCAGCCGAACGACTGACGGAAGAATCGCCCAACGACCCTTTGGCGGCGCGGGTTTTCCTCGCACATGCTTTGCAGCCGACAAAACGGGGCATGTGTTGCAGCAGACGGTTTTTGAGCAAACCTCCAAGTGTGAGGCGCGGGTTTATGAAGAATGGTTTGTGACTTCGCTCGTTGTTGAAGATAACGTCTGCAAGGGAATCACAGCCCTAGAACTCCTAACCGGTCGACTTGAGGCTTTCAATGCGAAGGCTGTGATTCTGGCCACTGGGGGCGCGGGGCAAGTTTATGGTAGGACAACCAATTCTCTCACCACGACAGGCGACGGAATGGCAATGGCTTATAGAGCCGGGGTTCCTTTGGAAGACATGGAGTTTGTGCAGTTTCATCCTACGACACTCTACCCTTCAGGCATCCTCATCAGCGAAGCCGCGAGAGGCGAAGGAGGCTACTTGGTCAACGCTAAAGGTGAGCGGTTCATGGCAAAGTACTCGACCAACATGCAAGAACTCGCGCCAAGAGACGTGGTTACGAGGGCGATAGAGACAGAGGTCCGAGAAGGAAGAGGCTTCGAAGGCGGCTACGTCCACTTGGACCTTCGCCATCTGGGAGAAGAGAAGATAAACGAACGACTGCCCATGATACGTGACTTGGCGTTGTATTTTGCTGGAATCGACCCGGTTAAGGAGCCGATTCCGGTATGGCCAGCGCAGCATTATACGATGGGAGGCGTACCTACAGACATCAACGGCGCAACGTCGGTGAAGGGGCTCTACGCTGCGGGCGAGTGTGCTTGTGTGAGCGTTCATGGGGCTAACAGGCTGGGTGGCAACTCGTTGCTGGACACCCTAATTTTCGGAAGAAGGGCAGGTGCCGCGGCAGCAGAGCACGCGAAAAGGGTTTCCAGAACCGCTTTTCCTACGGAGCAGCTTAAAGCCGAAGAGGAGAAGGTTGGGCGCCTATTATCCCGAGAGGACGGGGAGAACCTGTGGGCGATAAAGGAGACGTTGGGCGCTGTGATGAATGAGAAGGTCGGGGTGTTTAGAGACAAGGTGGGTTTGGAAACAGCTAGAAAAACCTTGCAGACGTTGAGGCAAAGGTTTGAGAGGGTTGCCATAAACGACAGGAGCCGAAGGTTTAACACTGCTCTTGTGGAAGCCTTGGAATTCGACTTTGCTCTGGACTTGGCTGAAGTTATCATAGCAAGCGCCTTGGCAAGAAAAGAAAGCAGAGGCGCGCATTATAGGCTTGATTATTCCAAACGAGATGATGACGGTTGGCTCAAGCATACTTTGACTGCGAGAACCGCAAAAGGAGTGAGATTGTCGTATAAACCCGTGACCATAACACGTTTTCCGCCTTCTGGAGGCAAATGACACAATGGAGACACAAGAAGCCGTCTTTAGAATACTCAGGTTCAACCCAGAAAAAGACGAAAAACCACAGTACACCGTTTTCCACGTTAGCATCGACGAGCAAATGACGGTTCTGGACGCGTTGGAAAAAATAAAGCACGAACAAGACCCTACTTTAACGTTTAGGCGGTCCTGCCGAAGCGGAATCTGCGGCTCTTGCACCATGAAAATCAACGGATTAGCAAAGTTGGCGTGTAAAACAAGGGCTTCTCTGGAAGTGGCAAAACACGAGGAGGTCTTGGTTGAGCCGATGGAAAACATGCCCACGATAAGAGACTTGGTAGTAGACATGGGCGAGTTCTGGAACGAGATAAACCGAGGAAAACCGTGGCTGATGCCCGACGAAACCGTCACGAGCGACATAACCCGAGAAAACTTGCTTATAACGGCTCAACAACAAGTCTCCAGCAAGCTTGCCGATTGCATAATGTGCGGGGCTTGCTTCGCCGACTGCATCTCCAGAGTCTTCGACAAGAACTTTACAGGACCAGCTTCGTTGGCAAAGGTTTACAGGTTTGTGGCAGACCCCCGAGACAAGGGTGGCGACGAACGCATCTCTCCCCTCGTTGGCATGGGGTTGTGGTCGTGCACTCATTGCTACATGTGTTGGTCGCAGTGTCCCCGAGACGTGAGACCCGTCGCCGCCATATCAGAACTGCGAACACAGTCAGTTGCCAAGGGTGACTCCAGCCAAGGTGCCCGGCACGTTAAGGTTTTTATGGATTCCATCTACAAAACGGGCGCGTTGAATGAGGCGGCTTTGTACCTTGAAACCCTGCGATTAGGGGTTTTGAAGGATTTGGATTTGATTGTGCGGTTGGGGCTTAAGGGGAAGGCGCCTTCGTTTTTTAAGAAAGCCATCCCACAAATCGATGAGGTTCGACTGATTTACCGCTTGGCTGGGGAGGGTAAAAGGTGAAATACGCCTATTATCCAGGTTGCGTGGCCAAATCCACGGCTTCCGAACTGTACGATTCCACTGCCTTCGTGACAAACAAACTTGGAATCGAGTTGGTGGAACTAACTGCGGCGTCATGCTGTGGTGCAGGAGTTCAGAACGAGGACAATTCGTTCCTGTGCGCCGTCTTGAACGCCCGGACTTTTGCCATGGCGGAGTCCATGGGCTTGGACATCTTAACTATTTGCAGCACTTGCCAAGGAGTGATGCGCCAAATAAAAAAGCAGTTGAAAGACGATTCCCCACTATTTTCGAGGGTTAACGAGACTCTCGCAAAAGTCGGCCAGAAATACGAGGGCAAAGTCAAGATTAAGCATCTGCTTTGGGCGTTGCTAGAGGATTATGGGTTGGAGAAGCTTGAAGCCGCTGTGGTGAAGCCGCTGAAGGGTTTGAAGGTTGCGCCTTTTTATGGGTGCTATATTTTGAGGCCGTCTGAAGCGTTGGAGTTTGACGACCATGAGAAGCCGACTTCACTGGAAAGTCTAATTGCCGCTTTGGGTGGCGAGACTGCGCATTACGACGGCGAGACCAAATGCTGCGGTTTTCCCATACTGTTCGTGCAGCGTACGAAGGCGTTTCAAATGACGGCGCGCTACCTGACCAACAGCAAACAAGCCGGCGCTGACTTGGTGGTTACGCCGTGCCCATTGTGCCACTTGTCTCTTGACACTTACCAAATAAAAGCAGAGAAGCATATGGAATCAAAAATCAACATCCCTGTCTTGCATCTGTCCCAACTAGTCGCGCTTGCGTTGGGCGCCAAACCAGAGGCACTCGGATTCTCCAAGCACATGGTGCCCATGGAAAAGGCTTTGCATAAGCTAAAACCATAGCCCTCTTTCTTCCTTTTCGTGGATACATTAATAATGGTAAACTTTAACAATTAAACAAAAGAAAAAGGCTGACAAACCCGTGCCGGGGTCTCCTAGCCTGGTAGGGAGCAAGCCTGGAGACGCTGAAAAAGCGCCTAACAGCTTGTGACCCTTTGGGTCGCGTGGGTTCAAATCCCACTCCCGGCGCTTCACGCTTGCGTCATTATCTATGTAATGGAGGGGGCGAGTGGACAATCAGATTTATAGTCCAGTCAAGTAACCGCTGGCAACGTATACTGCGCATAGGAGAATGCCGGTGAACAAGTGTACCATAATTGTTCCTGCGTTCGCTGGTAGAAGTCTTCGAGGATCATCGTAGTTTTTTCGGGCAACGAGAACTGCCTTCACCGCCAGAGGTAACGTGAGAAAAGAAACCAGCGTGAGCACGGGCATAAGCGAAAAGCCAACGAGCATGAGCATCACAGCGTACGTGGAAAACAACAAAACCGCGTAGATGTCGGCGGCTTTTTTCCGTCCAATCCTGGTCACTAAAGTCTTTTTTCCGGCTTTGGCGTCTGCGTGAAAATCTGGGATTTCGTTTATCCAAAGCACTTCGAGTATCAGTATTCCCATCGGGATGGAAGCCGCAATAGACTCGAAAGTGATGACTTGTGCTTGTACGAAGAAGCTGCCGATAATCACGAGCGGTCCGAAGTTGAGTCCCACAAGAACTTCCCCTACCCCACGCGGCGCAAACTCTGTCGTGTAGAAGTAGCCCGACAAGACGCCGATTAAGCCGAGAACGAGTATAGCCCATCCGCGAGCAAACGCGAGAAAGACACCTATAGCGCTGGCCAGAGCAAAAAAGACCAGAGAAACCATGTGCACTTTTTTCGGGTTCAAGACACCTGCTGGAAGCAAACCGCTACCGCCGCTGAATGGTGAAGCGAAATCGGTTTTCACCTTGTCGCAGCCGCTTTTGTAGTCGAAATACTCGTTGGCAACGTTTGCCCCCGCATGCATGCACACAGCGCCTATCAAGCACAGAACAAAGTACAAGGGGTCGAAGACCTTGAAGGAAAACCAAGCAACAGCAGTGCCCAGAAGCACTGGAACGATTACTGCCGTGAAAAAGGGTGCTCTCACTTCCTTAAGCCAAACGAGAAGTTTGGATGGTCTGTTTCCATTTCCCTCAGGCACTTACAACCCTCTTCTACAGTGTTTTTTCGCATTTTTGTTATTTTAATCATTCTTATATCTCTTTATGTTTCTGCTTTACTTGAAACAGATCCCCCGACGCAAAGAATGGCGCAAAAAGGTGTGGGCAAGGGAATCTGTTCCATAGAAAAGCATGTTTAAATAAAGGGTTGGAAATTTTAAGGGAGATTGTATGAAAAAAACTAAAGCGTTGGCGCTCTTGTCCGGCGGTTTGGACAGTACGTTAGCCTTGAAGCTAGTTCTGGATCTGGGTGTTGATGTGGAGGCTGTGAATTTTGTTACTCCGTTCTGTCTTTGCAGAAAAGGCGGATGCGGAGCCTCGGAAGCAGCTAAAAAATTCAAAATTCCCCTGAAGGTCATAAGCGTCGGCGAAGATTACCTACGGGTTGTTAAAAAGCCAAAATACGGCTATGGAAAGAACATGAACCCCTGCATAGACTGCCGAATCTTCATGTTCAAAAAAGCCAAAAAATACGCAAAAGAAACTGGGGCTGCGTTCATTTTTACGGGCGAAGTCTTGGGCGAAAGACCAATGTCGCAGCACATGGGAGCGATGAAGATTATAGAAGAAGAAGCCGGGTTGAAAGGAAAAATATTGAGGCCATTGTCGGCGAAGCTTTTGCCCGAGACTGTTGTTGAGCAGAAACGACTTGTTGATAGACAAAGACTGTTGGACATAAAGGGGAGGTCGAGAAAGCGGCAAATTGAGCTCGCGAAAGAATTCAACATAGGCGAATACCCGTGCCCTGCAGGCGGTTGTTTGTTAACGTACAGAGAATTCGCAGACAAATTGAGAGATCTTTTCAGCCACAAAAAACGGGTTTCCCTAAAAGACATACAGCTACTGAAGGTTGGCAGACACTTCAGGTTCGGAAAAAACAAAATAATCGTAGGAAGAAATGAAGCGGAAAACAAGGTTTTGCTTCAGGCTAGGCTACCAAGTGATTATTGCTTTGAAGTTCCAAACTGCGGAAGCCCGGTCACAGTTCTTCAGGGACCGAAAACGAAAGAAACCATAGAAAAGGCAGCTGCGCTGACGGCTTTCTATTCAGACAAAAAAGACAGAGAGGTTCCTGTAAAGTTTGGAAAAGCAAACTTAGACAAATCCATAACTGTTTCCCCTTCGAGCAGGGAAGAAGTGGAGAAGCTAAGAGTCACTTAAAAAGAAAAGTCCGTCACGTCGAATAATAATTCTTAGAGAAACGCGATCGAGCTAGGGAATTGCTGTTTCATTGTGCGTGCGTTATTGAGAGGAATTTTGCCATTCGCACCGGTGTTCGCAGTAGGGGTCGCCGTGGCCTTGGCAGGTTAAGCGAACTATTTTCAGTTTTCCACCCATAGCGTCGGATATTCCCTTGTCGAACGATTCGTGAAGCACGTCGCACATCAATTCTGGCATTTTGAGGGCAAGTTCGAGAAATAGGCAGTTGTGTTGCCGATACGTCACTGAGTTCTTGTCAGCTTTTACAATTTCTGGTTCTGCGCCTGCTTCTTCAAGGTACTGTTTTATGAAGAAGTTCTTAAAAGCGTCCATCGACCATTCTTTCACGTTGTGTTTGGATCCGATTTCTGTTACGACGTTTTCGCCCATGTCTTTTCCAACTTTTCTCAGAAGACTACTTGCTCTTTTTTCTCCTATCAGCAATTTGACGGTTTGTATCATAAAGTTAGATAGTACCAGATAGCGACGTCTGGGGTAGCTGACTATGGCGGGTTCTTTGGCGAATCGGTAGTAGATTTTTGGTCTCCCCACAGCGCCCTTCTTTTCTTCATAACTTTCAATGAATCCCGCGTCTTCCAACGCCTGCAGATGGTGGCGCACGGTGATAGGTTGCAGTTTGACTCCTTCGGCTATTTCCTCAACACTCAAAGGCTTTTTATAAAGCAGCTTTAGGATATCAAGTCTCGAAGCACTGGACAGCGCCTCGTAGGCTTTTTTTTCGGTTTGACTGTTCACTTCATCACACTTTCTTGTCCGTTAGAACATTGAAAAATAACAGTCATTTTTATTAAACTTATCTATTTTTCAGCCTCAAGCAACTTCTCCACATCATCGCGCAGTCCTGGGTCTCAAGGACTCTGCCATCTGGACGAGGTAAAGCTTGAATTCAGTGTCGCCTAAGGGCTGGATGCCAGCGATTGCTTGGTCAATGTATTCGTTTATTTCCTTGCGGCAGTAATCGAGGGAGCCTTTGGTTTCTAGTTTTTCCAGAATCCTTTCGAGAGCGGTTTTCTTGTTTCTATTGTCTTTTTTTCTCAGAACCTGCAGGTCGTCAAGGAGGGTTTTTCTTTCCGTCGGATCGCTGGATTTGTACAGATGAATCAACGGAAGGCTGATTCGATGTTTTCCAAGGTCTTTCGGAATCCCCTCATCTGAAGAAGTTATGTCAGCAAGGTCATCACTAAGCTGATAAGCCATTCCGAAATGTTCCCCAAAATCGGCAAGGCATTTAACTTCAAGGTCAGAACCGCCGCCGACTAGGGCGCCACAGTGGGCTGCGGCTCTAAAAAGAGATGCGGATTTCTTTCTTATTTTCTCAAGGTACTCGTCCTCGGACATTTGAAGCGACTTTATTGAAACGTCCATGTATTCGCCGTCGCAAAGTGCTAAGCCGGCTTGTGCGGTTACTTTCAGCGCGTCCTTTCCATAGTCAGCCGCCAAGTATATCGCAAGGGCTATCATGGCATCTCCAACCAGTATAGCGTCGCTTACTGACCATTTTTCGTGAACCGTCGGAACGTCGCGTCTAAACTTGTCTTGGTCGAGGATATCATCATGAACTAGGGTGGCGGTGTGTAGCAATTCGATAGCTAACGCGAGCGGTAGCGCCTTTTCTCTGTTTCCCCCGACGCTTTGGGCGCTTAGTGTTACGAGTAGAGGACGAAGTCTTTTTCCTTGTGATAGTAAGGCGTATTCTATTTCTTTGTGAAACCTGAGGGTAGAAATTTTCGAAATGAGGATAGAAAGTTCAGATTCTATTATTCGCCTTGTGTTTTCCATGTACTGTTGAAAAGTTTCTTCATTCGGCACTACGTAAACCTTGCTCACTGGCATACACATTCCTTCGAAGGGGCTATGTAACGTAGAAACTACACAAGCGCCAATATAAAATCTTTTGTTCCATTAATAAGTATAATAACAATATCCCTTTCCGACCGTCGAAAGTTGTCTAAGCACGGCGCGAAGCGTATGCTGTCTTTCTTTCTGCAAGGACACGACTTCCACGGTCTCTTTTTCGCTCAGCCATCTTCTCGATTTTTTCAACAGCGCCTTTTTGTTGGATTTCCTTGAGGTAGCCCTGGCTGATTGCTTGGTTGATGAGGCGTTGGGCTTCGCGGTTTCGCACTAAGACAGTGGTATGTCCGTCGGGAGAGCCCAATCCGCCCACGGAGATGTCGGCGGCATAGTTTGAAAAATCCGTGCATGCAAGACACTCTGGACGAACGACGGGTCCGAGGTCGTCCAAGTCGACGTGTACGACTTTTCCGTCTTTTAGTCTTATGATGAAATCGTCTTTCAAGTTAATCTTCTGAACCTGATCCAAATCTGCTCCAATTTTGCTCTGAAGATATTTCTTGCCTTTGTCGTTCATGCGGAAGTTCTCGAAGCAAAAGAGTCCTATGGTGAAGCGTACAAGGTGGCTGGGGACGATGTGAAGCAGCTGCATTTTCCGAACAGTCGATATTTGGCACGGCGTGCCCACTACGGCAAGCTTCGTGAGGTCTAGCAGGTTTAGTTTTTTTAGGGCGGCGAAGATGGGGGCATAAGTTGTCCAGTCTCCGAGGTCTCTGACGCTTCTTGACTGCGCCAAACTTGACCCGGCGGACTCGAGCAAGTCCTCGAACCTCGTCGCGATTATGGGTTCGTTGTTCCATAATCCTTCCCTTCTGGAGAGCACGGCGCCGTCGATTCTTTTCGTGTCGAGCATGAACTCGAGAAGACTCGTCACTACTCCGCCGTCGCAGCAGACTTGGGCGATTTCCTCGTCGGTGGTGCGGAGGGTTCTAACGGAAATGTAGGAGCCTATTGGATCCTTGTATTGGAACTTTGTTTCTAAGGCTTTGTCTAGGTGAGGTGTTCTTGGGCAGATTAAGTAGCATATGCCGTCTTCCAAACAGTTCTTCTCGTCGCAGTACACGGGCTTGTCTTTCTCAATTGTCAGCACGTTTAGCTCGTTTGCTGTGCAGAAACTCACGCATCCGTAGCATGCGGCGCAGATTCCTGGCTCGATGACTTCTTTGTTAAGAGTGCGAAATGACAGTCTTTCTTCAACCATTTAAGCCACACTCCTCGCGTACTGTAGAAGGATTTTGTTAGGGACGACCAAATTCTTGTTCAAGCCTAATTCTTTTGGCTCTATTCCGAAAGCCAACCCGATGAGCTGTGTGAAGTGCAGTATGGGGAGGTCTATCTTTATGTCGAATTTTGATTCGATGTCCTTCTGTTTAGCGTCGAGATTAAAGTGACACAAGGGACACGCTGTTATGACGCAATTGGCGCCGGCGTCTTTGGCACTGAGCAGAATGTTCTTAGACATCTCCAGCATAACATTTTCATCAGTAATCCCCAACGAGGCGCCACAGCATCGGATTTTTCCATAGTAATCAACTTTTGACGCACCCAATGTCTCTACCAAGTCATCCAAGCTCTTCGGATGCTCAGGGTCATCAAAACTGGTCAGATATGCGGGTCTCACGAGGAAGCAACCGTAATAGGACGCGACGTTTAGGGCGGTTAATGGAGTTTTGACCTTTTCCTTTATTTTCTGAAGCCCCACATCTGTCATAAGAGCCTCGAGAAAATGCCTCACTTTTACATTGCCACCATAACTGAGCCCAGCACTGCTTAGGGCTGCGTCGACTTTGCCCTTTAACTCAGAGTTTTCCTTGAGGAATTTGTTAGTTCTGTTCAAGGTGTAGTAGCAGGCGCTGCACAGTGTCACAACATCCATGCCCATCTTTTCAGCCAAAGCCAAATCCCTGGCAACAAGAGCAACAGAAGACAGCGGCTTGTAAGAGTAAACCGCATCAATAGCACCGCAGCAACTCCAATCTGGTATCTCCGTCAGCTCAATGTCTAAGACTCTGCTAATGGCGTGACAGGATTCGCCATATTCCTTCGACGAATGGTGCACAGCGCATCCGGGATAGAAAGCGTACTTCATTGGGCTTCCTCCTTCGCGGTTTTCTCAAGTATCGCGAGAATTTCAGCATGATTACTAATCTTCGTTGGTCGTATCTGGAGCCTTCCCTTTCTCCAGAGCCTCCACCCAAACTTGGCGTTGCGGTAGAGTTCGTTTAGATCGGATTTCTTGAGGATTTTGATGAGAATCTCTGGCTCGTGCATTCTGCCGTATTTTTTTACAACTTCGTAGAAGGTCTTGTGAAACTTGGGCTTTACTTCTTTCTTGACCGCGACTTTTTCTTTTATGGCTAGGTTTCTCAGAGACATCATCAGAGTAGTAATATCCACACCTCTAGGACAACGACTGTAACAACTGTAGCACGAAGAACAAACCCAGATAGTAGAGCTTGAGAGGACCTCCTCTCTCATGCCCATCTGAATCATTTTCATGATTTGAATCGGCGAATAGTCCATGGCAAACCTTGTCGGGCATGTGCCGGCGCACAAGCCGCATTGGAGACAGTCGAGAACATATTCGCCTCCGGGCAGCTTCTCAACTTCATGAACAAAAGCCCACCTGTCTTTCTTGGGCGTTGTCGGTTCGGCGGGTTTTGTTTCTTCGCTTTTTTCAGTTTTTTCAGGTTGTGTGCTGGGTTGCAATTTGCTCACCTTTCAAATATTTTTCTAGTTCTTCCCGTTTCTCTTTGGGAATCGGGCCTAGTTTTGAGATTCGTTCAACAAACGCATCAAACAGGCTCGTGATTTTCTCGTATTGCGGGATAGTTGTGGTGATTGACTGTATCCTGAGGGACTGGATTCCAAACTTCCCCAGGTCTTTTTTCAGTTGTATAACGCGGTCTCGTAGCTGGTCTTCTTTGAACAGGCTGTCGTCTCCTTCGACGAAGATTACGCCGTCCGCGCCTGAAGCAAAGGCGTGAAGCAAATGTTTCAAGCCTAAACGTCCTGTGCTGGGCACGCCGATTAGTCGGACTTGCGAAGTGTAGCCTCGTCTGCTTTGTCCTCCCAAGTCGGCTGAGCCGTAGGCGGTCATTTTCTCTATGAACGCGATTACCTTTGGCGGCGTGTCTCCTTCTTTGCTGACGCCTTCAATCTGGGCGATTAGTTGTGCTTCGGTGCTGTGTTTCAGGTCGATGGCTTCTTTAGGACACACGGGAACGCATATCCCACATCCCACACAGGATATGGGGTCTATCGTCACTTCCTTCTTACCCTTCTTGATAGCCTTAGTCGGACATTGCTCAATGCATATGCCACAAAGGTTGCACCTGTCTGGGACGAGAAAGGCCACTTCGGGCGAGACTGAGATTTTTCCTTTGCCGAGAAAAGTAGCCACTTTCGACGCGGTGGCCATGGATTCCATCGTGGTTTCCCTTACATCCTTGGGTCCTTGGGCGCATCCTGCTATGAAGATGCCCTCTCTCTTTGTTTCAACCCCTCTAAGCTTGTGGTGAACTTCGAGGAAGAAACTGTCAGGCCCCAAGTCGATGCCGAGCATTTCAGCCAGTTCTTTGGTACCTACGTTGGGAACCAAAGCCGGGCTGAGCACAACCAAGTCGAAGGGTTCCTCAATCTGCTTTCCGAGGACTGTGTCTTCAGCTTTGACAATGAGGGAATTGCCTTTCGGTATGACCTCAGCCACTCTGCCTCTTATGAAGGTTGTATGGTGGTCTCTAGCTTTGGCGTAGAATTCCTCGTAGCCTTTACCGTGCGCTCTTATGTCAGTGTAGAAGATCCATGGCTCCGCTCCGGGAACCGACTTGTCGAGCAGCAAGGCATGTTTTATGGCGTTCATGCAGCCAATTTTACAACAGTATTCGCATGCGTTGGTGGCGGTTGAACGGCTTCCGACGCAGAGGATGAAGGCCACTTTTTTGGGCGCTTCGCCGTTTGAAGGCTTGTGGAGACCCTGCAGCATCAGTCTTTCAAACTGGAGGTTCGTTACAACGTCTGGGTGAAAACCATAACTGTATTGCCCAAAAAGTTTAGAATCAATCAAGTTGTAGCCAGTGCACGCGATGATTGCCCCCACGTCTAAACTTATAATCTCCTCCTTCTGCTCAAAGTCTATGGCTTCTCCTTTGCAGAATCTTTCGCAGATTCGGCAGATTCCGCGGGTTAGGAACAAACAATAGTCTTTGTCTATAGTGTAGCAGTTGGGAATGGCTTGTTTGAAAGGTATGTAGATGGCTTTTTCTTGAGCCAACCCTTCCTCAAACTTGCTCGGCTTCTTGACCGGACACTTCTTTGCGCATTCTCCGCATGCAGTGCATTTTTCAAGGTTCACGTATCTTGGTTTGATTTTTATGTCCACTTGATAGTTGCCGGGAGAGCCTTTGACAGCGATGGGTTCGGCGTTTGTGATGATTTTGATGTTCGGATGCTGCGACACCGATACCATCTTCGGCGTTAAGATGCAAGCTGAACAGTCAAAAGTTGGAAAGGTCTTGCTCAGTTGAGACATGTGTCCGCCGATGCTGGGGTTTCTCTCGACCATGTAAACTTGATAACCCTTATCTGCCAACTCGAGCGCAGAGTAGATTCCGGCTATGCCTCCGCCGATGACGAGGACGCTTTCTGTGACTTTCAGGCTCTTCGGTGTCAGAGGCTCCAGAAACCGTGCCCGTTCCACGGCCCCACGGATGAGTGCCGCAGTCTTGCCTGTTGCTTTTGCTTTGTCGTCGTGAATCCAGCTGCAGTGTTCTCGTATGTTGACCATTTCCAAAAGATACGGGTTAAGTCCCGCTGACTTTATTGCTTGCCTAAAAGTGTCCAAGTGCATTCTTGGTGAGCAAGAAGCCACTACAACTCGATTCAATTTGTGCTCATCAATCGCCTTCTTAATCATTTCCTGCCCTGGGTTGCTGCACATGTACTCGAAGGTTTCGGCTGATTTTACATGCTCAAGAGAACCTATAACTTCCTTAACATGCGCCACATCTACAGTATCGCTGATGTTTCCTCCGCAGTGACAGATGAACACTCCAATTCGTGGTTCTTCTGACATTTTCTTCACATGCCCCCTTGAAGTGATACGCCATTAGCATATCGAGAAGAAGATAATGAAGAACCGGTTGTTTAAAAATATTCCCTTAATTATAACTTTTATGATAAAAAATATTAGGGAGCAACATAATGATACATGCTTCCAGTTCATGGACTGTCAGCTAAGAAAAGTCTATCTTAGACCACTCATAACATCGTAGTTAACGGAGGCACAAGTCATGGAAATTCCTCAACCTCGCCCAAACAGACGTGGCGGCTACGTAATCGTCTTGGTCGCCCTTTTTGTTGTCAGTCTTTTAGCAGGCGGCTATCTTGGCTACACCATCTATAAGCAAGATCACGCTGCTCTGCTAAGCGAAATCGGAACACTGCAAGTGCAGATTGACGCGTTTGGAGAACAACTGAAAAACCAGAGCCAAGTGGTCTTAGGCAACATTTCGCTCACGGAGCTCTATAAAAACCTAAAAAGCTCAGTAGTAATGATACGCGGGTACATCATTCAAACCTCAATCTTTGGTCAACAGATCTCCGAAATCCAAGGCTCAGGTTTCGTGTACAACTTTACGGGGCGGATGGTAGTCATCACGAACTTTCATGTTGTCGACGGCGCGTCTGGCATCAGCGTCACTTTTATGAACGGAAATGCTTATTCGGCAACCGTGCTTGGTTCGGACAGGTATGCGGACTTGGCGGTTGTTGAGGTTAACGCTCCTGAGGAAGAATTCAAGCCGCTTCCTATAGTGAGCTCTTCACTTACCTTGAAAGTGGGCGACCCAGTGATTGCGATTGGCAACCCGTTCGGGTTGACGGGCACGATGACAGTGGGCGTGGTGAGTCAGATGGGAAGAACGATAACCGAAGAAACTACCGGCGGCTACTCCATAGCGAACATCATACAATTCGACGCACCCATAAATCCTGGCAACTCTGGCGGACCACTGCTAAACAATAAGGGACAAGTTGTAGGAGTAACAACGGCCATAGTGCAGGACTCGCAAGGATTAGGCTTCGCCATACCTTCAAGCACCATACTTCGCGAAATTGCTTGGCTCATAAACACTGGCTCTTACACGCGGCATTCGTGGCTCGGAGTAAGCGGAACAGACATGAACTACGACATCGCACAAGCGATGAGCATCAACAAAACGTATGGTTGGCTAATAATAGAAGTCTTCAGCGGAAGCCCAGCACAAGCCGCGGGCTTAAGAGGCGGAACAAGACAGGTTCAAATCGGCGGAAACACGATAACCGTGGACGGAGACGTAATAATCGCCATGAACGGAACCCGCATAATAAACGGAGACGCACTCTCGGCGTATCTCGAAGAATACACGTTCCCAGACCAGACACTCATATTAACAGTCATACGAAACGGTGCACAAATCGACATCGCTCTAACTCTTGGAACCCGCCCGCCGCCATAGACGGTAGAGCAAAACTTACCTATTCTAACGCGTCTAATCTATTAATTCACATAGAATTGCGGAGTTGGGGCAATGTTCGAAAGCTTAGAAAAATGTTTACAGACAAGAACCGCAAGTCAGGCGAATCTGGTGCAGTTGCGTGGCCAGAAACGGACTATAACCACTTGCACAGTAAAAAACGGCGTCGTTGAGGAATTTTCCAACGTATCCTTGAACGGTGTGAGCGTTAGAGTTTTCGTTGATGGCAAATCGTGGGGCTTCAGCTCAACCAACACGTTCGACTCTGAAGGTGTGGAAAGAACCCTGATTAACGCAATAAAGTTAGCCAAGGCTTCTTCAAAACTCAAAAAACAACGAATAAGGCTCGCACCCGTAAAGCCAGCAGCAGCCGACTTTGTTTTGAATGTTAAAAAGCCGCTTCGAGGCTTTTCTGCCGAGGATATTGTAAAGATTCCTTTAGAAGCGAACAGAGGCGCAAAAGAGGCTGGACAACAAGTTGCGGAGGCTAAGGCGACGTACATAGGCATAGAAGACGACAAATACTTCCTAAGCTCCGAAGGCACAAAGATTCACCAAAACACCGCACGCGCGGTATTATACATGGACGTAATCGCCAAAAGCAACAACACAATATGCCCCGCCTCAGAAAGCCTAGGACACACAGGAGGCATGGAACTATTCGACAAAACCTCGCCACAGTCTCTGGGCAAAACAGTTGCCCAAAAAGCTGTCCGACTTCTCAACGTGAAAGCGCCGCCTTCGGGAAAATTCCGCGTAGTTGTACACCCAACCCTATGTGCGACTCTGCTCCACGAAGCCATCGGTCATCCCTTAGAAGCAGATTTGGCGATGAGCGGCGGCGGTTTCGGAAACCAAGTTGGTAGGCTGGTTTCTTCTAAGTTGGTTACGATTTATGATGATGGACGTGTGCAGGGTGGTTTGGGTTATTTTCCATACGACGACGAGGGCGTCGAGTGCAAGCGCACGGTGCTAATAGAGAACGGGGTATTGAGGTCGTTTATGCATGATCGTACCAGCGCCGCACTTGCAAATGTTTCGCCCACTGGGAACGCGCACGCTTGGGACTACAGTGTTGAACCGTTAATTAGGCAGACTAACATCGGCATTGAAGCAGGCAATTATGCAGAGGAGGAGATGATTGAAGACGTTAAAGAGGGCTTATTCCTAGAAGGCACCTTCGGCGGACAGGCAGACGTCAACGCGGATTTCACGTTTGGCTTTCAAAGCGCCAAAAGGATAAAACATGGAAAACTAGCCGAAGAGATGCGCGGCGCCAATGTTGCAGGCAACGCAATCGAGGTTTTCAAGACCATAGACACCGTGGGCAAGGAAGCAGTTTTACGACCTGGGGCGTGTGGAAAGTTTCAGTTTGCCATCCAAGGACGAGTGGTTCCGGCGATTCGTTGTGAGATTATCGTTGGGGGGATGGGGGAATAGCGATGGGTTTGAATGAAAATTGGACAGTGTTAGACGATTATGTTCGCAAAGCAGTAAGGAGGCTTGAGAAGATGAACATAACGCATGCGGAAGCCTTCTTCACCAGCACTCAGACAACTGAAGTCGCCATTAGAAACTCCGAAATCCTAACGCAGAACCGTGCAGACGACGCAGGCGTTGGCTTTCGCGTCGCGGTTGCCGGGAACAAGGTTGGTTTTGCTTGCACGAACACTTTGAGCGAGAAGGCTGTTTTGGAGGCGGGAGAGAAGGCGTGGGCTATCGCTAGAGTGAGTTCTGAAGTGCCAAACTTTGTTCTTCCAGATGCTGTTCGGATAAGGAAAGTTGGCGGATTGTATGATGCTCGGGTGACTGGAGTAAGCGTGGAAGATGCGGTTGATGTTGCCAAGCGAACTATTGACGCAGCCGAAGGTTTTGATAAGAGAGTCATAGCCAAGGAAGGGCGTGTCATGTTTATGTTTGGTTGGCGCGGCGTCGTCAACACTTTGGGCGTGGACTGCGAAGAACAAGAAACCCGCACCATGCTCTACCTCTACGGCGGAGGTGAACAAAACGGCGAGGTCACAAGTTCATGCTCGGACATTACGCTTAAACGCACAGCAGATCTAAACCCAGAAATGGTCGGAGAAAACGTTGCGAAAAAAGTCATCTCCATGTTCAAGCCAAAGCCCATAGAAAGTTTTCAGGGGACAGTGGTTTTTGGACCAGAAGCCGTTTCGTATCAACTCTGCGACGTGCTGGTTGACGCCTTGAAGGGCGAGAACGTGGTTGCTGGGCGGTCTGCGTGGGCGAGAAAAGTAGGCGAAACTGTGGCGTCTGAAAACCTAACCATCACCGACAATGCAACATTAGAGAACGGTTTTGCTTCCAGAAGCTTCGACGATGAAGGAACACCATCGCAAAGCACTGTTGCTATCAGAAAGGGCAAACTGGAAAACTTCCTCCACAACGCGACCACCGCAAATGCATTAAAAACAAAGAACACGGGCAACGCTTCACGCTTCCCCGGCGGACTGGACATGGTCCGCATGATTGTTGGGAACGGATATAGGGCGAAGCCGGAGGTCTATCCGTCAAACTTGATAATTCAACCCGGCAACGGATCCAAGGAGACACTTTTGGCTGAGATGGACAAGGGCGTGTTAGTCGAGTACATGGGCGGGTTTGCGCAAGCAGGTTCAGGAATGATTAGCGCACAACTTTCACAAGCATTCTATGTTCAGAATGGAGAAATTCAGCATCCCATCAAAGGCGGAATGATCTCGGGCGTCGCTTTCGACTGGTTCAAACAAATCTCTGGAATAGGCAACGACTTGAAACAATTCCTAAACTCAGTCGTGCCCTCGCTGCGGGTGGAAAACGTAAAGATAATCGGCGCTTGAATTAGATTTAAATATAGAGATGAATTACAAAATATTTTGGAATGTCAACGGTTAAAAAAGTAGTCGATTGGTTGGTTCGTTACATTCTCGCAACCGCCATCATACTAGGCACCACAATTTTTGGCGCTTGGCTTTACGCAATACTTGCTAGAGTAAACTTCTCCAATATTCTTTATTGGTTTTTGCTTGGCGCAGGTTTACTTCTAATCTTCATAGGCTTCGCAAGTGGACTTTCAACATCCGAATACGCCTACATCCGAAGAGGAGCAATAAACCCGACTGTGATGAGAGCAGACATGGAACACTTCAGGCGTGGACCAGAAAAACGAGGAATGGACATGCTCTTAGGCTTAGTGGGACTAACAATCATCTTCATCTGGCTAATCGTATACTCGCCCATTTAACTCCGTCTAGCAAACACGTCGCCCAACTAGAAGAAAATGTTCGCTGCCTCCAACGACCGCTGGGTGAGTGCAAGTTTTAAGCAGAAGGTCTAACCACATTTTCCATTTTTCCTTATCCTTACTGAGCTTATTTACCGCTCGTCTATGATGCGACGACAAACTCTCCAGCCCAGCCATCTCCAAAACTTCAACCTCTTGTCTCTTGAACAAGGCTTCTAGTTCTTCGGGAAGAAACCAATGCGCAGCGGTAAAACCGTCGCCACTGACTCCCGGAATATAGTCACCCGTCTCCCAATACACTTTACCGTACTGCATCTCATGCGGATAGAACAAAGGAATACCCTTCAACACGCCAATCCGGCCAATCACCGACGCGAAGATAGGCGCGCCGATTTTTGCCACACGTTTTAGCTCTTTGACTGCCTTTACTCTTCCCTTCTCCTCAAGAACGTGCGAAAGAGGGGCGCCCAGACACAAAACGCCGTCAAAAGTCTCGTCGCCAAACATCGACAAATCCACCACAGAGCCTTCGATAATCTGCTTAACTTTACCTTGTACGCCAGCCTGTTTAATTTTTCTTTTCGCAATTTCCAGCATCTTCGGCGTAATGTCCAAAAGAACCACGTCATAGCCTTTACTCACAAGCGTAATGGTGTACCTGCCGGGTCCGCCACCAGCGTCTAGGAGCAAGCCTTTCTTGGGCAAATATTTCTCGAGAAAATGCATTGTTATCATAAATTCTATTTGACGGTAAGGGTTCTTCCATAAACGATTCCATTCGCTTCTCGCGGTTTTTGTGTACCATTCTTTTACCAACTCGTCAACATGCTTAGTGTTCATGAGTCTTTCACACTAATCATTTCTCATTTCACAGATTTTTTTGTTAACGGTTTCCGTTTTAGTTCTGTTCCGCATATTTGGCATTTTTTTAGCCGATAGTCTGCGGGGTATTTGCGGTGGCACGCGGGGCAGTAGAGTATCCAGTAAAGACGAAAGCGAATACCAAAAGTCATCAACGAAGTGAATTTTATGCCAATCTGGTTTGCAACATTCTGGATTGAATAATCGTCGGTGACTATGGACGGCGAATAACCTGCATCTTTCAGCTCCAACGCCAAAGCCAAAACGTGCAAGTCTGCTTCGGAGAGAAGAAGCGCGTCGCCCACAGTTTTGGACGACTCCTTTACTTTGTCGATGCTTAACTGATTGGGCATTTGTACTTTCAGTTTTCCGCTTTCGACTGCTGCGTTAAACCTAACCCATGGCAGAGTGTCGGCGAGTAATTCTTCCTTTACTGTGGGCACGGTATATTGCTCGTCAGAAACCGAGAGTGGGTCGAAACCAGCGATTAAAGCGGAAGTGTCTAACACGATTACTTGCTTTTGCTTCTGTTCCGTCAGCTCCGTCCTCCCCGATAAAACAGCATCCTCGCCTCTAAACGTCGGTAAAAGTTTCGCCTAAACCGTATAAACGTCGTTTGATTTTCAGATTTCGAAACCGTCAAACGCGGGTTTTCAGTTTCCAACGCCTTACGCATTTGTCCATCAATCACCACAATGGTCTTCTGCGGCTTATTCACTTCGATAGTCACCGTGGAAGAAGCAGGAAAAACCATAGGATGAAAAACGGCAAGCGGGCAAATAGGCGTCAAAACAAACGCATCCATTCGTGGGTCTAAAACAGGCCCCCCCGCCGTGAGCGAATAGCCCGTGGAGCCAACTTGAGACGCAACCATAACAGCATCCGCACGGCACTCCGCAACGGGGGTTTTGTCTATCCAAATCTTCGCGTACAAAAGCTTCACGGGTGCATCGGGCGAGATGAGAACCTCGTTTAAGGCATCTGGGAGTCGTTCGCCTTCGACGAAAGAGGCGAGTTTCATGCAATGTTCCAGTTTAAACTTGCCACGCAAACAATTGTCTACGGCTTGGGTTGCTTTGTTTGGCTTCACTTCGGTCAAGAACCCTCTCACACCAATGTCTACAGCCAAAATTGGTGGTTCGGGTTTAGGAATTCCCAAGCAGGTTCTGAGGATTGTTCCGTCACCGCCAACAGTAATCAGCATGTCTGGACGCATTTTCTCTAACAAGGTGGCTAAGGACGGTTCTTTGACGAGTTTTGCCAGTTCGGGCTCCAAAAAAACCGTTACTTTTTTTGCTTTAAGGTGGGTGACAAGTTTCTTAGCCAAGCCCAATGCGTCTTTTCTGTCGGTTCGCGAAACTATGCCCACGCTGTTAAACAAGTTTCCACCTGCTTCGTTCACCTTAATGTATATATCTTAGTTGTTAAGAATTGCTGTGTAAAAGAGGCAAGAAAGTTGAGCAAACCCACAGATGTCGGAAGCATCCGCGTCGGCGGCTACCTCATAATCGACGGCGAAGCATGCCGCGTCGTAGACATCGCCAAATCAAAACCAGGAAAACACGGCTCAGCAAAGGCACGCATAGTCGCCATCGGCGTGTTCGACGGGTCCAAAAGAACCCTCGTAAAGCCAGTGGATGCCCAATGCGAAGTGCCCATAATCGAAAAGCGAGGTGCCCAGGTTATTGCTTTGTTGCCCTCTTCCGTGCAAGTGATGGACCTCGAAAACTACGAAATGCTCGAAGCCCCAATGCCTGAGGAAGAAGAAATAAAAATCAAACTGGCGTCAGGCATTGAAGTTGAGTATTGGCGGATTTTGGGCAGAATAAAAATCATGCGCGTTAAAGGCTAACACTCGCGTCTTCCATTTTCTCTTTAAACACAATTTTAATCCTTGACTCGCTGTATCTTGTAACATGGTTGGGGAACATTGAGAAAAGTAAAGCACATGCGTTTGCAGAAGCACTTAAGCGCCGACGCACTAGTAACGCAAATGCAAGACGCTGGAGTATTAGGCGCGGGCAAAATCGGCAAAGCCGCCGAGCTTACTGCAAATATGTTCGGCGACCCTGATTACACGGTTTTTCTGACATTAGCTGGCGCTCTTGTGCCTGGTGGGCTTAGAACCGTAATAGCCGATTTGATCGACAAAGAATACGTGAACGTTCTCGTCACCACGGGTTCGAACATGGTTCATGACATGGTTGAAGCGTTAGGCTACTGTCATTATCAGGGCACTTTCCACGCAGAGGACAAGAGGCTCAAGCAAGAAAAGATCGGCAGAATCGGCGACATCTACATTCAACAAGAAGCATTCCAGGCACTCGAGAAGTGGTTGAACAAGACTTTAGACGAAATCTCCGAAAAAGATAGGCAAAGAATAGCCTCGTCCACGCTTCTTTACGAACTTGGAAAACGCATAAAAGACCGCAACTCGATTCTCGCCATCGCCGCAAAAAGAAACGTGCCCATAATTTGTCCAGGTTTAGTCGATTCTATCGCGGGTTTTCAGTTGTGGATGTTTAGCCAAGACAAAAGACTCGTGATCGACCCGCTTCTAGACGTGAAAAAACTGGTGGACAAGGTTTACGAAGCTAAAAAGGCAGGAATAATCATCTTGGGTGGAGGCTGGCCCAAACACTTTGCACTTTTCGCCAATACTTTCCGCGAGGGCGTCGATTGTGCCGTGCAGATTACGATGGACCGTCCTGAGCCTGGAGGATTAAGTGGAGCGTCTTTGGAGGAGGCGATAAGCTGGAGTAAGGTGCGTCCGAAGGGCGGCGCGGTGACCGTTGTGTGTGATGCGACGATTGCGTTTCCGTTGATTGTGGCGGCGGCGTTGGATAGGCTTTAGTTTACCACCATTCCCAGTCTTGCCGTTCGAAGACGAGGTAGAGAACGAGCAGGATAACGCCCCAAGTTATCGCAGTTGCTGCGTAGAAGAGGGGGTTAGCAAGCGGGTTTTCGATTGCGGCAGCGAAAGCGTATGCTGACAATCCGCATGCGCCTACTAGGAATAGGAAGAAGATTATGAAGTAGATGATTTTTTGGGCTGCCAAGTTTAGTGCCTCTTAGCTTAGTTTAATGCGTGGGAAGTGTTGTTAAGATTTTCTCTGTTTTGCATGTTGATTGTTTTGAAGACGGGCGGTTTTAGGCTTGCAGAAACTCGTGTCTATCGTGCGGGGATTTGGTGGCGGCGTTTTCTGGGTAGTCTTATTTCGAGTACTCCGCGTTTGAGGCTGGTTGTCATGTGTTCAGCATCGAAGGACACGGGAATTCCCACTTGGCAGCTGAACGTGGAGAATTCGCCCTCGCGATGTGTGATGCCCAATTCTTCGAATTTTACTTTTCGTTTCATTTCCGCCGTGATTTCCAGGCGGTCCTCGTTGACGGGTTCGACTTTGACGCTGTCGGGTTTTGCGTAGGGTAGGTCGGCGGTGACGATTACTTCTTTGGTGGAGACGAAGATGTTGCAGAGGGGCTCTAGTGTGCATTCTCTTGTGTTCCAGCTGGGGCGTTCTAGGGGAGGCAGCGTTAAGCCTTGGCTTAGTTCTTCTATTTCTTTTTCGTACTGTCGAATCAGGTCTGAGAGTGAGCGTCTTTTTTTCTTGTTTTCCATTCTTGTTGTCTCCTTCTAGACGTAAAGCGGGAGGTCGTACTCCTGCGTCTTCTTCATCTTTGTCAGCTCTTCTTGTGTCCGTTTCATCACGTCTCTTGCTCTCAGCCGTATTTCTTCGCCTTTCTCCGACAACTTGGCAACGTCGATTTTTATTCCCGTGATGTTCGAGAATTCTTTCAACGCTGCAGCCGCGGCTTCGG
>Ga0315314_1001342_pt1 | contig 22485 bp, 23 predicted proteins | sample TDP9_MG_FD_203631 | JGI IMG/M metagenome (GOLD analysis project Ga0315314, IMG submission 203631) | Freshwater sediment microbial communities from Lake Towuti, South Sulawesi, Indonesia - TDP9 | ecosystem: Environmental > Aquatic > Freshwater > Lake > Sediment | place: Indonesia: South Sulawesi... | reverse complement strand
CTCTTCTAAGGTAATCCGGCGGTTGATGGAAGGATAGCGATTGGCCCGGAAATGAGGATAATACTGGTCCATTATATTGACATAACTATGGGGTGATATTTCCTGGACAATAAAATCAATAATCTCGCGACTACCGCAGAGGTCATTGGGCATAACGAGATGTCTGATAAGCAATCCCCGTCGGGCGATGCCATTCTGGATAACCAGATCGCCGACCTGGCGGTGCATCTCTTTTAGGGCTATTTGGAGAATCTTAAAATAATCACGGGCATTGGAGAGATGTTCGGCGGTTCTTTGGGTAAAGTATTTAGCATCCGGCATATAAATTTCTATAAAACCTTCTAATAATTTGAGGGTCTGAAAAGACTCATATCCGCCACAATTATAAACTATTGGGATACTCAACCCTTTTTCACGGGCACGGGCGATGACATCCATCAGTTGCGGTGTAAAATGAGTCGGAGTGACAAAATTAATATTATGACAACCCATTTTCTCTAAGTTGAGCATAATCTGGACCATCTCGTCAATGGAGATGGTTCTACCTTGCATAAAGTGACTGATATCGTAGTTCTGGCAGAAGATGCATTTAAGATTACAGCCGGACAAAAAGATGGTACCCGAGCCATGGCGTCCGACCAGAACCGCTTCTTCACCGAAGTGCGGATTGGCCGATGAAATAACCAGTTGATTGGTTGCACCACAATAGCCTTTTTCTCCCGCGGTTCGGTCAACCCGGCACCCCCGGGGGCAGAGCGTACATTCCTTTAATATTGCATAGGTCTGTTTGATAGAGTTGGTAGTCCGGACGGCCGTTAAGAAGGAAGATTCGGGTTTATCTGACATTGCCGTATCATTCTTTAGGCGGCGGTGGTTCTGGCTTATTTTCCGGAGGTAATCCTAACGTGCGTCTAATATCCTCCAGCGTCTTACGGACATTATCGGCCTCTTCACCCTTAGGGAAAATCTTAAGATATCCTTCTAATTCATCATAAGCCTCCCGAAAACGTTCTAAGGCGTTATAACATCTGCCCAACTGGAGATGAATCTGAGCCTTGAGGGACTTATCCTCGGTGGGAATGACCCGGGCATTGAGTAAATAATCAATCGCTTTATCATATCTTCTGGCGCAGAACTCTAAGATAGACAATCCGATATACGACTCGACATAATCTGGCCGGTATTTGAGGGCGTGCAGGAAACAATTAGAGGAATAGTTATAATGGCGTATCGCCTCGGCGGCCGGTTTATTATCCCAGAGGGCCTTTTCGTAATAGATATAGTAGATATAACCCAATCTATTATAAGCCGCGGCGCAGGCCGGGTCAATCTCAATCGCGCGCAGGTATTGGGCTTCCGCCCGACGATAGGCCGGATAATTACCACTCTTAAAATATATATCACCTCGTTCTAAATACTCCTTGAGTTCTTCTTCCTTACTCTGGTCAGGAGGCGATTCAGGTCCAGAACTAATGCAATTAAGAAAAATAATACCCAAGCCAAGGATTATGTTTAGATAATATCTCATTTTATTCCTCCTGTAAGGCTTTTTTGACCAATTCTTCGGCGGTAAATTGAGGGGGCATAGTTTTTAGGGCATCTTTAACGGTCTTGTCCGCAGTCAATCGCGGATAACCCAGCGCCACTAAAGCCAGAACAGCATCAGTGATAAAGTCATCTGCCACGGTTTTTCGCTCTTTATCGGCCTCAGATGGTAACCGCCAGGTAGAGAGAGCCTCTTTCAATTCTATAATAATCCGCTGGGCCGTTTTGGGACCCACGCCGCGAATCCGAGCCAAGTAGCGCATATTTTCAGAAATCACCGCCTGACGAAAGTCTCTCACCGAGGCGCCTGAGAGAATCCGTAAGGCCACGGTTGGTCCTACCCGTTGCACCGTGCATAATAATTGAAAAAGACGCCTTTCCTCCAGGCTGATAAAACCGTAGAGCCTAACCGCCGATTCTTGCATTGAACTCTGAAGATGAAGATAAGTATAGATTTTCACCTCCCCGCCTACCCCGTCCCGACGGGATTCTTCCCCCGCCTTTGGCGAGGTCGGCAACGGCGAGGCAGGACCAACCGGCGGCAATTTGTCATAGGTAGAAAGCGGGATAAACAGTTTAAAGGCAAGCCCATTATTTTCCAGGACCACGTAGGTCGGATGCTTTTCTACCAAACGACCGGTAAGATAATCAAACATATTTTAACCTGGATAGACGCAGTTTCCGCCCCGCGCCTTGGCTCGATACATAGATTGGTCGGTTAATTTAATAAGTTCATATACGCTTTGACCGCGCTGTAATTTTGTTACACCGATACTGGCGGTAATCCGAGGGCCAAAAGCCAGGTCAACCTCGGTCCTAAGTTCTTCAGCCAGGTCCCGAGCCGAGGCCTCGTATTCCTCCGGCACAATAATCATAAATTCATCTCCCCCAAACCGATAGCAAGAATCTATCCGACTCCGGATGGTTCTTAAAATAATCCGGCCAACTTTGTGCAAGATTTTATCCCCTTCCAGATGTCCATAGGTATCATTATATTTCTTAAACCCGTCCAAGTCCATCATAATTAGTGCCAGCGGTCGTTTATACCGATGGGCCTTTTTTACTGCGATATCTACCCTCCGGTTAAAATATCCGCGGTCGTATAACCCGGTTAAACCATCTGTAATCGCCATCTTCTTTAGTTCGGCCTCCAGTAATTTGCGGCGTTGAATATCCTTGGCCATACCAATGGTACCGATAATATTCCCATTCTCATCCCGCAGGTATGATAAGGTAGTACTGACAGATAACATCTGACCTGACTTAGTCTTGAGCCTCGTTTCGTAATCTACAATACTGCCTTTCCTTTTAACTAATTGTATTATCTTTGAACGCTCACGCGGGCGAAAATAAAGGCTGGCAATAGGTTTGCCTAAAACCTCTTCTTTTTTATAACCCAACAATTTTTCCGCACCCTTATTAAATTCAACGATATTACCTTTAACATCCCCTGCGACAATAATATCAGGTGACTGGTCCAAAAGAGACTTGAGATAATTTACCTGCTTCTGCAATTTATTAATGGTCTGATGCGAATTGTTCTTCATTAATTGGTACCTAGGTAGGTCCTACCCTGGTGTTTATTTTTTCTTGGGTATTATAAATTTCGTGAGTTGTAATTCGTTCTGAAAACCTTTTTTGTAATAATAGCTTATCTCATCCATAATAGCGGATATTAAAAAGACCCCCAGCTGATATTGTTTTTCCCTTTCTAAGATAATTTTCTTATCTCGTTCCGTAAGCAGATTAAAATCAAAGCCATTGGTATTATCTTTAATAATTACCTTAAAACATACTTCATCCAGATGTAATTCTATATTAATATTACCCGGACGTTTCATACCCTGGGCATGACGAATAATTGAGCTAATCGCCTCATCCACGGCTAAAGCAACCAAACGACTGTCTTTCTTGGGTAAACCCTGCTTGGTCCACAGCCCGTCAATAATTTGGCGAATCTGCGCTAAATATTTTGAATCCGAGGGGAAGACCATCTTCTTGCGTAAACCGGTCGTCAATGATTTCTTGGGAACTCTCTTGCCTTTCATAAAATACAAATACCCCTTTGATTATACCTTCTCTTTTAGACAGTACATTAAAACCCTTTGAGCCTCCATTTCCTGGAGGACGGTAATAAGTTCGGTAGTTCCTAACGCACCCATCTCTAACAAAATCAGGCCGATTAATTTATGTTTTTTCCCCTTCTTCTTTCGTTCTTCTTGGATTTTAAGGGCCTTTTGGATATCTTTGGTTTTAACAAAGCCCATCCGTATCGCGACCTGTCCAAAAAGTTCAGGCTTTTTCATATTTATACCGTTCGCACTAGCCATGCCTCAAAAGAATTTGGCTTCTATCAGGTTTGCTTTCTGTCTGCGTAATCGCTGATAGGCCACATAAGCCGTGGAAATATCCTGAAAAGCCAAGCCGGTGGAATCAAAAATAGTAATCTGCCGATTATTGGTTCTGCCTTTCTTTAAACCAGCCACCACCTCGCCTAATTCACCGTAAATATTTCTTTTAGTAATTATTCCCTGGGCCAAGGGGACATTGATTTCCCCGCTATGTGAAGCCTGTTCCCACTCGTCAATTACAATGATTGCTTTTTTAGTAAGCGTGGATTCCAATTCCTGTTTGCCGGGTGCATCTGCCCCAATCGCATTAATATGGGTCCCCGGCGAAATATCTTTCGCCCGGACAATCGGATGCCGCGAAGGTGTGGTCGTCACCACAATATCACTATCACGCACAGCCTCACTTACTGTATCAGCAATCTGGGTAGCAATATTATATCTTTTCTTGACCCACTGACAATAATTTACGACCTTTTCACGGGCAATATCATAAATTTTAATTAATTTAATCGGTCGCACGACTATCAAACCATCAAGTTGTGTCTGTGCCTGCCGTCCCGCCCCGACAAATCCAACCACACGGGAATCCTTACGGGAAAGGTATTTGGCCGCCAAGGCACCGGCCGCCCCGGTTCTTAATTCCGTAATCAGCGTGCCGTCCATCACCGCAATATTATAGCCCGTCTCAGGGTCAATTAATAAAATAGTAGCCATCACGGTAGGCAACTTACGACGACTGTTCCCCGGATGGACATTAACACATTTTATTCCGGCAATATTCATCCGCGGACTTCCGATATAGGCGGGCATAGAACGCAAATCGCCCTTTTCAAACATCAGATAGGTCTTGGGCGGCTGTTGGATTTTGCGTAACCCATGCAGACGAAAGGTCTCTTCCATAATCTTGATGACATCCGCCATTGCGAGGACCCGGGCAATCTGTTCTTTTTTAATAATATGCGGCATATCTTTAGTCCTTGCTCTCTAACACTTCTTTAAAATATGCGATTGTTTTGGTCAACCCTTGGGCCAGGCTTACCTTCGGGCTCCAACCAAGTATTTCACGGGCACGTGAGATATCCGGTTGCCGGACTTTAGGGTCGTCTATCGGCAAGGGCTGAAAACATATCTTACTCTTTTTGCCCGCCAGTTCAATAATTTCCCGGGCTAATTCCAGAATGGTTATTTCTCTCGGATTTCCCAGGTTCACCGGCAGAGATTCTTTAGACTCTAATAATTTCGCCAAACCTTCTACCATATCAGAAATATAACAAAAACTCCGAGTCTGTGTCCCATCCCCATAAACGGTCAGTTCCTGACCGGTTAATGCCTGGGTGAAGAAATTAGGTAAAGCCCGGCCATCGTTAATCCGCATCCGGGGACCATAGGTATTAAAAATACGCGCCATGCGGGTAGGAATTTCGTGCACCCGATGGTAGGCCATCGTGAGCGCCTCGGCAAAACGTTTCGCCTCATCGTAAACCCCACGCGGTCCGACCGGATTGACATTCCCCCAATAAGACTCTTTCTGGGGGTGTTCCTGAGGGTCACCATATATCTCAGAGGTGGAAGCCAGGAGAAACCGCGCCTTTTTCTCCTTGGCCAGACCCAATGCCTTATGCGTGCCTAAAGAACCTACTTTCAGGGTCTGAATCGGATACTCCTGATAATCCTTGGGACTGGCCGGCGAGGCCAGGTGTAAAACGGCATCTACCGGGCCGGGAACATGGATGTAATCGGTTACATTATGTTTGATAAATCTAAAATTATCATTACCAATCAAAGGGTTGATATTATTCATCTGACCGGTAATGAGATTATCAATACAGATAACCTGTTCGCCGTGCCTGACAAAATAATCGCACAGATGCGACCCGATAAAACCCGCTCCACCAGTAATAACAATAATCATATCAAGTGTATTTTAACTATTTTGCTTCAGCCGTGCAATATAATTTAGAAAATAGCCCTTGACAAAAACGAACAATAAAATTATCATTATCCATATAGGGAAAGGTAATATGAATCGGTAATTCGGGGAACACCCTTAGATAAACTCAGGACAAGCCAGACCGAATAGTTAATTAAGGCGTCCCCGGAATTGCGTAATTACCCGGTAATACCGTATTAAGCGAAAGGAGGAATATTATGAGAAATGTGGTTGTTATCGTTGTCGCGGGGCTGATATTGGGAATTTGCCTACTAACGACGGCACAAGATAAAAAGGATGTGGAGAAAGTTAAACTGAGTCATAAGTTTACTAAAGGGCAAGTGGTTAAATACATATTCCAAAAAGAAACATCTACTACAGGGCAGAGTGGGGAACTCCTAACCAAGAGTTTAAACTTTTCCGTGTGTTTAACTATTAAGGAAATAAATGAAACCAATTCTGCGGAAATAGAGATGGTCTATGACGAGATGCAAGTTATAATGAAAGTGGGAGGTAAAGCATGGGGGGAGTGGGACTCTAAAAAGGCAAAAAAGAAATATGAAATCTATAAAGAGGATTTTGAAAACGTACATACTTACCCAAGTATCCCTAAGCTTGAAGTAGCGACCTATAGTAACCTTTGGAAACAGCCATTAAAGATACGGGTTTCTCAAAGGGGCGAATTCGCCATCGAGTCTGATCTTACGCAAGTTATTAAATCTCCAATACCTTCTGAAATACCTTCCGGGATAATCTCTGAGACCTACCCATGTTTTGGTCCGACCCCTACTCTAATACGAGAAGAAGTAAAAGAACTTCTTTCCTTAATATTTATGGATTTCCTCAATGACGAAGAAAAAGATCAATGGGAAAACAAAACTCCTTTAGTAAACTTGTTTGAAGGGGACATAGAGGGATTCACGGAGGAAAGGAATCTTAAGGTAAAAAAGACAAAGAAGATAGGGAAAGAGGAATGTGTTGAACTAAGAGTAGCTTCAGTGATTAAACAAAAATCTGAAGAAAAAGGAAAAGGAGAAGGAACATTCCTGGTCGATAAAGAGAATGGCCGGATGCTGGAACTTAAATGGAAAGGCACGACTAAGACTGGAGAAGATAAAGATCTTAGAGAAACCCGGATTAATAGAGAACTAAAATTACTAGGAAAGTAAAAAGATTACTCATCATTAGTTTCTTAACTATAGTCTTGTTACTACTGAGGGGAATTCCGCAGATATAAAAGAGGTGAAAGGGATAACCCCCAAGTGATAATACTACCGATAATATTTTTGAATAATTTGGGGAATCATTTAAGCTAGTTTAGGAGGATTTAACCATGCCCAATCAAGAACATTTAGATTCGCGACGCTCACTACAGGTAGACCGACGCAAACGCTCCGTCGCCATAGCTATGGAGCGTCGGCGACAGCCCCAGACCACCATCAAGACCCTTCAGGCGGTCTTTGCGGAGATTGACTGGGAGATAAAAGAGATTGCCTCGCTTCAGTTCCGCTCCCCCAAAGGCGACTGGACCAATGATTCCTACGGCTTTATCTTTAAGGTCCCGCCAGACCTGCCGATTCAGAAACTCTGGTTGGGGTGGTTGAATCATAGGGATATCAAGCCACCGGGTATCTGGGCCGGGATGGACCCGATGTTAGGGGTGCCGAAGATGCTGACACCTAAAGAGACCGGATATTCCCTCTGCCCCGAGGAGTTTCACGCCTTTATCCTCTTGAAACCGATACTATCACGGAAAGAGATTGACCGCTTGGAAGACCAATACGGCAAGAAGGAACTCAAGGACAAGATAAAGAAAATTATCCTGAAGACCTACCCGTTCTCGTTGAAGTAAGTTGATACGATGATATAGCCGTCCTTATCAACTTATTATCTTATAAACTTATCAACTTTATTATGAAGAGATACAGACGAGAAACCCCCAGTAAGTTTGAGGTCGCCCTGGAAAAGGGCGAGGTGGCGGAGAACCTTTGCCCCTATTGCGGAGGACCCTACCTGGAGAAAGGTGGGGTGGGCGAAGTGCCCGAGGCAGGAGTTCCGGCGGTTTCCAAAAAGTTCTGGCAGACCCTTTTGGCCTGGGGAGTCTTCTTTAACCGTCTCGGCGGTCGGCTGGACATCGTCTACTGGGTAGGTATCTGGGCGAGTCATCAGGGTAATATCAAGGAGGCGGCCGTGGCCCTCTGCATTACCCCCCGGGCACTCTATGCCCGGATTGCCCGTCTGGAGGCACATTATAATAAGGTCTGTTATCCGACACTCCCCCGGACGGAGCGAAATCGTAAGGCTAAGAAAATCAAATAGTTACAAAGAGGGGGGGATACCCCCCCACCCCCCTAGCCTTACCGGTATGGAAGTAAACCAAGAGCCCCTCCCACCCATCGCCGAACCCTTCCACCTCTATAATCTTATCCCTATATGCCTATAACTTGACTTATCCACCTTTCTAACCTAACCGCTTCATAATTTTAACCTGACCACCCTAGAGGTAAACCAAGAGTACCCCTCCATACTAACCTTACCCCTGCATACCTCTAAAAATACCCCAATACCTTTATAACCCAATCCCTGTACCGTTACAACCTAACCCGTCCACCCTGACAAAGTTCCCTTTTTTTATTGCGAAAAATGGGGGTATTGTCCCGAATGGTGAAGCACTCCCGCCTTTAGCGGGACGGGATCCCGATGCCCAAGCCAAAGGGAGTTGCTTCATTCGGGACACAACCCGTTCACAGGCCTTTTTAAGGACTAAATTTTTATCTCCCCATACATCAAGAAGTTACGGTTGATGGGCGGTATTTTTGGGGTGGATTTTTTTCACAATGCGTTCACCGGGTCGCCTCCTTACGGAGGGACGAGCCACGGATTATACAGATGCCTTTCAGAGGAGGTGAAGTATGAGAAACCACAGATTTCACAGATTATTAATTATTGGTCTTTGTTCATTGGTCATTCTGCTTGGGGCAACGGAAGAACTGAATAACGGAGAAACGGAAGAACAGGTTTTTCAGTCCTTTAGTTCTTCAGTTCATCCGTATCGCAGATTGTATGAAGAAATGCTTTATCCCACGGTCAGGATAGAGACGCCGCAGGGAGTTGGTTCTGGAGTAGTCATTAGCATAGAGCATAGAGCCAAGAGCATAGAGCAAATAGCAATACTGACCGCCGCACATGTGGTGGGTAATCAAAGCACGGTTGAGGTAGAGTTCTTCAGTCCTTCCGTTCTTCAGTCAGCCTCGGTGGTGATAACCGATACGGTCAAGGATTTAGCCTTGCTTAGGCTGAAGCCTAATCCCGATGGACATCGGGACCAGACTTTAGTCTGGACGGCCCGGCTTGCCCCACGGGATTATAAACCGTATTTATTCACAGCCGTGTGGGTGGTGGGTTGCTCGCTTGGTCTTGACCCGCGTCCCTCCTACGGACACATCACCGCAATAGAAACGAACCACGAACAACGAATCACGAATTACGAAGTTAGTGCCCCAATTCTGCCCGGTAATTCTGGTGGACCAGTCTATGATGCGAAAACCCACAAACTAATCGGCCTTGCCGTCTGGGTGAGGGTCTATGATAGACAACTGATTACCACGATGGCGGGGGTTGTGCCTATTTCTGTGATATACGACTTCATAGAAGGAAGTGAATTAGGCCGTAAGTTAATTAGTGAATTAGTCCCTGATTAACTATTCCCCTAATTAACTAATTAACTCGGTAAGGAGGTGAGAGTTATGCAAAAACGACCGGATGAATTAACCAGTTGGGAATACCTGAAGATACATCTCTACGATAAACCCCATCTGTATGAAACGAGTTTCCAGAAGATAAGACCATTCGTCAAGGGTCTAAAGAAGTTCAGGACACTGGCCAAATGGCTCAAAGGGGGCAAACCCGGTTGGACCAAGGTCAAGAAACTGGACCGGTTACATCCGGAGTTGCGTCCGGAGATTGTAGAAATCCTGATGTTTGCCCTCTGGGAGGACTTGACCGAGGTTTACGGGATGGGTGACGGTTTTGCGGATAGTTATTGGGAATTAATTATGGAATTAGAACGGGCCAAATCGACAGGGCTTGAGTGCGCTCCGACGCTACGGTCGGAGCGTCCCGTATCGTAGCATCGGGACGCATAGCACCACCTAATCGTTGAGCCCAAGACCCACCTACGCCCTTGCGGGCTACGGCGGGCAAGAAGGAGGTGATTAAGATGTCAGACGACCCTATTATTGTCAGTCACGGCACATTTCTGGCGACCATACCGATTGAGACGGTGGCGCGGGTGATTAACACCTGGCGCAGAACTCTCCAGAACGAGGCCGAGGATATCTATGCGAAGATACTCGCCCGGATACCGGATGTCAAGCGATTTGTGGAGCGACTGGCGACAACCTCGCACGAGGCCTATCGGTCATTTGTCAATCCGGACTTTAAGAGTAAATCCGGGTTAGGTGCGGACAGAATCCTCGCGTCGCACGCCGCGAATATCAGCCGTTCTTACGGCAAGTATGCCAAGAAACTGTCGTTTCTTTTTGAGACGGTGGACGGCGTCCCTGCCAAGCGGTTCAAAGACCTCGTAGAGGCGATGAAGGATGAGTTTGGAACGGGCATTGCGGAACGGACACTGCCTTTTACCGGCACCAGGATTGAAGGGTATTCCTGCGCCACGATTGCCACCTACTGGCTGGTCGGTGATAAGAAGATTCTGGGGATGCTGAGGCCCGCGGACAAGGTTCCGGTGGGCGGACCATTCCTGATTACCACCTGGGAAAAGGTGCCGACCCTGAAATCGGCATTGATGCACCGACTGGTCCAGGCCGGGGCGAATATCTTGAAGAGCAACTATGACCCGGCCACCATCACCGAGGAGAACACTCGTATTAACGAGATTGTCCAGGGAATGGTTGACCCGGCACTGGGACTGAAACCATTTGCCCCTGGTGGTGAATCCCATGTGGATTACATCCTGGATGGCGAGAAACGGCTCTGGTTAGATGTGCAGGTTAGCACGGGCTAAGGCCAAGGGATTAAGGGCGTGGACTACTCCACGCCCTTTTCCTTTTTATTCTATCAAGTATTGGGTAGTATATTTTTATCTTGCCTTAACGTCTGGTTTATTTTATAATTCCCTTATGAAGAAAGAAACAAAGATACTACGCAGTGAACGTTTTGAGGATTACCTGTCCCGGGTAGAGAAAATCGTGGCGGATTTAGAAGAGGGTAATCTGCCTTTAGAAGATTCTCTGGCTAAATATGAGGCCGGGGTAAAGGCCCTAAGACAGTGTTATGAAATACTCCAGGGGATGGAGAAACGGATTGAGATATTAGTTAAAGACCAGAAGGGTCAGCGGCGAGCCCAGCCTTTTAAGAAGCCCCGCACCGAAGAAGGTAATGATTAAGATACAAAAGTATCTCAAGGGAAAAAGCCTCGCCATAAACAGGTCTCTGGATAGATATCTGCCCGGCCGGAATATCTTCCCCTCTCAGATTCATCAGGCCATGCGTTATAGTGTCCTGGCTGGGGGTAAACGTCTGCGCGGGATTCTGGTGCTCTCAAGTGGCCGTCTTTTTAAGGTCCCGGAAAGGATTTTAATGCCGGTGGCCGTGGCCTTTGAGTTGGTGCACACCTATTCTTTAATCCATGATGACCTGCCGGCAATGGACAATGATGATTTCCGGCGGGGCAAACCCACCAGTCACCGGGTTTTTGGTGAAGCCTTGGCGATTCTAACCGGTGACGCCCTACTTCCTTTAGCATTTCAGTTGCTGGCTGATAAAATACGAAATCCTAAAGTTTCTCGGCAACTCGTTAAAGAAATTAGTCAGGCCGCGGGTTCGCGCGGAATGGTGGGCGGACAGGTGTTAGACCTTACCCAGAGTAAGACCGACCGCAAGAAAAAGTTACTTATGATACACCTCTTAAAGACTGCGGCATTGATTACCGCCGCCGTACGCGCGGGGGCTCTGGTGGCTAAGGCTAACCCAACTCAACTTGCCTGTCTTACCCGATACGGGAGAAACCTGGGGCTTGCTTTTCAGATTATGGATGATATTCTGGATATTAAAGGTGACAGGACCCATTTGGGCAAAACCCCGGGCAAAGACCGGGTGCAGGCAAAATTAACTTATCCGGCTTTATATGGGCTGGAACACGCCGAGACGAAGGCGCGACGTTTAATCAACCGGGCAAAACAGGCCCTGCATCCCTTTCACAACCGCGCCGAGATATTGTCTGCCTTGGCGGATTATGTGATTAACCGAACATATTAAGAGCCGGTAAATAGATATCATAACAAATCTATGACTTTGTTAGACCAGATTAATAGCCCTCAGGACCTGAAGAAACTTTCTCTGGAGCAATTACCTCAACTGGCTGAAGAGGTAAGGAAGCGAATTATTGAGGTGGTCTATAAAAATGGGGGGCATCTGGGGTCAAATCTGGGCGTGGTGGAATTAACCATTGCCTTGCATTATATCTTTGACCTGGGAAAAGACCGGCTTATCTGGGATGTGTCGCACCAATCGTATACCCATAAACTTCTGACCGGCCGTGCCAAAGACTTTCACACCCTCCGGCAATTTGGCGGCATCAGTGGCTTCTCTCAACGGAATGAATCTGGTTATGACCCCTTTACGCTGGGGCACGCCGGCACGTCCGTGTCACTCGGGCTCGGACTTGCCTATGCAAGTACTCTTCTGCGTGAAGACCGCAAAGTGATTGCCGTTTTAGGCGATGGGGCCTTAGGTTGTGGTGTGGCCTTTGAGGCCTTGAATCACGCCGGTGCCCTTAAGAAGGACCTCCTGGTTATTCTTAATGATAATCGGATGTCTATTTCCTACACTATCGGCGCGATGGCTAATTATCTTAATAAATTACGGATGGCCCCGCTTTATAATGAACTCAAGACGGAAATCTATAAAATGCTGGAGCGAATTCCTGTGGTCGGGCAACCGATGGAACGGGCCTTAAACCATTTGCGAGCCGCCGCGGTGGCTCCCTTAGGCGGCTTTATCTTTGAAGAACTCGGCTTTGCTTATTATGGACCGATAGATGGTCATCACCTGCCCACGCTTATCGGGACTCTAAAAGAAATCAAACGGTTCACCAAACCGATTCTTTTACACATTATTACCGAAAAGGGCAAAGGCTCACCGCACGCCTTAGAAGACCCGTATCGTTTCCATGGCATCGGACCCTTGAAAATCACTGAAGAAGGTAAATTAAGCCGGGTTTCAGACAAACCCACTTATACCGATGTATTTAGTAAAGCCATTATCAAACTGGCCCAGCATAATAAATCTGTGGTGGCCATTACCGCGGCGATGCCTGAAGGGACGGGTCTGACCGAATTTGAAAAGGTATTTCCTGAGCGCTATTTTGATGTGGGCATCTGTGAACAACATGCGGTCGGGTTAGCCGCGGGTCTGTCCGCAAGAGGTCTACGACCTATTGTCGCCATTTATTCCACTTTTCTTCAGCGTGCCTTTGACCAGTTATTTCAGGAAATCGCTCTTCAGAATAGTCCGGCCGTAGCAGAACCGGGTAGCATCTTCACCCCGTTAGAGGCCCCGAATGCTTTCGGGGTCATAGAGCCATCGTCCCGTAAGGGTGCTTTGCCGTGTTCGCCTCTAACGGGGCAGGTAATTTTTGCCTTAGACCGGGCCGGCTTAGTCGGAGCGGATGGACCAACCCATCACGGTGTCTTTGATATCACTTACACCAGACTATTGCCCGGTTTTATCCTGATGGCACCTAAGGATGGACTGGAATTAGAAAAGATGTTAGAATTTGCCTTCACGCTCTCCAAACCTGTGGTCATTCGTTACCCCCGAACAGGTCTGCCCGATTCTGCCAGGGTGGGAACCTCTCAGTCTATCCAATTAGGCCAGGCCGAAATAATTAAGCCCGGGAGAGACGGTGTGCTGTTTGCCTATGGCTCAATGGTTTATCCGGCCTTAGAGGCCGCTCAAATCCTCGCTCAAGAAGGTAAAGAAATTATGGTGGTCAATGCCCGATTTGCCTGGCCATTAGACGAAAAGTTACTCGTTCGCCTCGTAGAAGAACAACCTTTCTTAGTTACCCTGGAAGAACACACGCTTAAAGGTGGATTTGGTTCGGCGGTTCTGGAAACTTTAGTTCGGTTAGGCAAACCTATCCAGCGGGTAATCACGATAGGCCTTCCGGATGAATTTATTCCACACGGATCGCGTGATAAATTGTTGGAGATTGTCGGGCTAACGCCCGAAGCAATCGCTCGAAAAGTAACAAGTAGTAAGTAAATCTAAATTTCCTGCTACCTACTTGCTACTTAAGAGAGGAGTTATTTATGAAAAAGCGGGTAGTTTTAATCGGTGACCGTAAAAAAGCCCAACTCCGTGAGACGATAAATGAATTAGAGAAGTATCTTTCAACCAGGGTAAAGGTTGTAGCCGTAGATCTCACGGGTAGATTGAACCTGGCAAAAGTTAAAGCAGACTTGGTGATTGTTCTGGGTGGAGACGGTTCTATTATTTCTACGGCCAGACGATTAGGGAGAAATCAGATTCCCGTGGTGGGTGTTAATCTGGGTAAATTTGGGTTTCTGGCCGGCTATTCGCTGGACGAGTTAAAAACGGAGTGGCTATTGATTCTCTCCGGTAAACATAAACCCAGCCACCGGATGATGCTTTGCTGTGAGATATTACGACGCCATAAGAAGACTGAATCTTTTCTGGCCTTAAATGATGCCGTCATCACCAGAGGGACTATCTCCCGGATGATTTATCTGAGATTATCGGTTAATCATAAGGAATTAACCACTTTTGCGGGTGATGGTATTATTATTTCTACACCTAACGGCTCAACCGCGCATAGCCTGGCCGCGGGTGGACCTTTACTTGAGCCGGGACTGAATGCAATGGTGATTACCCCAATTTGTCCTCATACTCTTTCTATGCGTCCCTTGGTTACACCGGGCCACGACCAGATTTCGCTGGAACTGGTGGGCGATTCTCAAGAGGTGGTTCTCACCATAGACGGTCAGATTTTTATGTATCTGCATCCGGACGATGAAATTCGTATCTCCTCCGCCCGACAGGCCTTTCACTTAGTTACACCCCAAGAAAGAACCTTTTACGATACGCTCAGAGAAAAGATGCTCTGGGGCGGTCAGCCACATTCCCAGGTTGGCCATAAGAAGAAAATCATACCCCCTCTATAGGGGTGTAGGGTTGGGAGGTGTGTCCTAGAGGGGACCCGAGTTTGCGGGGGTTATTTCTAACGGGGGCGAATCTGGGTCGTTTCATTTTCCTTCCGGCGGGTTGTTTCCTGCAGGACCTTGATGGCCTTTTCCGGGTATTGAACTTTGATAATTACGATGGCTTGGCCACCTGATATGCCGGTCGTAGCATACGCATAGTTTATGTTGATGTGTGCCCGAGAGAGTTTTTCCGCCAACGTGGCTAAGGAACCTGGACGATTTGGCATATTTACCGCCAGCACCTCAGATTCCGTAACCGGCGCATCTAACCGACTAAGAATAGTTCGGGCGATATCTGGTTTATCTACCACCATTCTCAATACGCCTAATTCCACGCTATCCGTAATCGTCATCGCCATAATATTAACCCGGGCATCCGCTAAAGTACGACAGATATGGGCCAATACTCCGGGCCGATTTACCAGTGACACGGAAAATTGTTTGATAATCTTCATATTGGTCTCCTTAATAGTAATCTGTTTACCATTCCTTTGGAAGCGGTGGTTTAACCTCTGGTAAAGGTGGAATTCTTAGTTTCCAGCCGACCTTGAGGGTGGTTTCAGGGGTGGCTAATTTATCCCGGTTCGCCTCAAAGATAATCCGGCTTTTGCTCGCATCTTTGTAATATAAAAAAGCAATCTTTTCTAAGTTATCACCCGCCACGACCGTGTGATACTGTATCTTTGCTGGGGGTTCTTTGGGTGGAAGAGTTGCCGGTGTGGATGTTTCTTCCAGAGCAGGCAGAAATATCTTCCAGCCCGGCTTCACGACCTTTGGGTCTTTAATCAGGTCCGGATTGGCTTCCTGAATGAGAGTATACTTGGTCCCATCACCATAATGTTTCTTGGCAATCTTCCAGAGGGTATCTCCCTTTTTTACCTCATAATATTCACCTTTGGGTGCTGGGGCAACCGGGGTTGGGGTAATCGGCGGTGGAATAAGAATGGGGGGTTCAATGAAGGGCGGTTCAATGGACGAAGGTAATTGTGTGGGTGGTTCTTCCCCAGACTCACCTCCAAAATATCCTCCCTGCCAGAGTGCTACCACAATAATTACTACCACGACAATTCCCGCCAGAATAAAATAGGTTGACTTCATCTTTTATCCTCCTTTTGTCCCACCCCACATCATCACAAAGGGGCTGGCGATATAGACCGTAGAATAAACTCCGGCAATACAACCGATAACCATCGGGAAGGCAAAACTGGCAATGCCACCCCCGCTCTGGGCGGTTATACCAAAAAGGATGACCACTGTCAAGAAGACGGTGAGCGCGGTAATAATCGTTCGGGATAGGGTTTGATTAACACTGGCATTAATGATATTACCGAACGTCTCTCCTTTCATCTCGTTAAGATTCTCTCGGACACGGTCAAAAATCACAATCGTATCGTTAACCGAGTAGCCGATAATGGTCATAAAGGCGGCGACCGAGACGAAGTTAATCTCTACATTGATACCCCAGGTATCCGGCACCAGCCGGTTAAACAGAACTGTTCCCCCTACGGCGATTATCACATCATGGACCAGGGCCACCACCGCGGCCAAGCCATATTTAAGCTCAAATCGGAAGGCGAGATATATTATCATCCCAATCCAGGAGAGTAATATGGCCAGAACCGCATTCTGCTGAAGGGTTCGCGAGACCATTACTCCAACGGTTCCGGCCTGGGGAAATGGCCCGCCGGATAAATTTAAAGTCTCCTTTAATAATTCTTGCCATTGGAGTGCGTGTGATTCCTCTTCTTTACAATAGATGACAAAGTTGGTGGAGAAAGAATCTGTTGCTTCTTCGGCCCCATCAGGGGTAATTATCAATACCCACGGTTCCTGTAGGCCTTTGGCCTTAGCGGATTCTTTAAGTTTAGACTCCAATACCGTACGCGTTATGGGGCTATCTAACTGGAGGACGATTCTTGTGTGATAATCTACTTTATTAATAGGGGTAATTTCTCTGATGGGTTCCTGGACAAGTTTATCTTTAAAGATAGCCAAAAGGTCATTCTCTAATTCTTTACGCTGGTCATCGGTCTTAACGAAACTCGTGCGGAGTTGAAATTCCTGCGAGGTGCTACCGACCTTACTGAAAAGGGCGGAGAAATGAGCTGTGTCTGTCACGGGCGGAAGGACGGTCTGTATCTCGGCATCCGGATATTTGGGTTTGGTTACACCTTCTTCTGTAATGGTAATATTCCGAATGGCCTGGCGAATATCTGCAATATTCTGAGGCTGGTTAAAACGCATATTAATCACCGTGCCACCGCTGAAATCAATTCCCAGACTTTGGCCACCCCAGCCTAAAAATATGACCAGAGATCCCACGATGGCGATGAGTGATACTTTAATCAGGGTTCGGGCCGTCGAGATAAAATTAATCCGGGGTTGGGCAAGTATCTGAAACTGAGAGATTTCTCGTATCAAACCACTTTCCAGCGAGAATCGGAGCATTGCCTTTGAGGCGAAGTAAGCCGTAAAAAGGGTGGTGAGAATACCAATGGATAGAGTTATCGCAAACCCCTTGACCGGTCCGGTGCCGAGCCATAAAAGAATTAACCCGGCCAGCAGGGTCGTGATATTAGAATCAAAGACCGCGACAAATGCCCTTAAGAAACCCGATTCAAACGCCTGTAACGCCGGTCTCCCCCGGGCCTTTTCTTCCCGAATCCGCTCGTAGAAAAGAACATTGGAATCTATCGCCATACCCATCGTCAGGATTAAACCGGCAATGCCCGGTAAGGTAACTGTGGCCCCAAAAAGAGAGAGACACCCCAGGATTAATATGGCGTTCATTACCAAGGCAATTACACTCACCAAGCCCGCAGCCCGATAGTAGATAATCATAAATAGCGCAACCACGATGAGGGATAAACCAAAGGCAATCACGCTCCGATTGATGGCGTCCTTGCCTAAAGTGGACCCAACGGTGTTGTCACTCTTAATTTCTAAGGTGGCCGGTAGACTTCCTGAAGAGAGTATCATCGCCAGGTCTTGTGCTTCTTGCATCGGAAATCCGCGCCGACCACGGGTGATTACTGCTTCACCACCGGTTATCTTGGTCCTGATACTGGGAGCGGATTCAAGTTTGTCATCAAGGATAATGGCTAAACGTCTGGGGTCACCCGATTTCTCGTGATGGCGACCGGTAACATCCGCAAAAATAGTAGCGCCTTCCTGGTTGAGTTTAAGACTTACAACGATGCCTTCTTCCATAGTATGCCGCCAGCCGGCATCTACAATGTGGTCCCCCTTTAATACGGCATCAATTCCAACTAGGACTTCTTCAGATATTTCTCTATCTGTGGCCGCTTTAGTATACCAGCGATAGCCCTCCGGCGCCTGAGGTTTACGCGGTTCGTAGGCCTTGACCAGGTCCTGGTTTGCCTCCAGTTTAAATTCTAACCGTCCACTGGTGGTGAGAATATATCTGATGCGTTTTACTTCGGCAGGGTCAATCCCGGGTAATTGAATCTGTAACTGGTCAGAACTATAAGGACGGACAATGGGTTCTTTTAACCCGAGGGCATCAATACGGCGTTGAATGATATGACGTGCTTGGTCAATACCTTTCTCGGCCACGCCTTTGGCGAGTTCGCCCTTAAACCCGAGGATTAATTCACTTCCGCCCTGAAGGTCAAGGCCGAGTTTGAGTCGGCACTGGGAGAAAATCTCACCTTCCCGGAAGAAAGGCTTATCCTGGGAGGGGTAGGCAAAATAACCCGCGATGGCTACCAGTAAGAATATCAATAACAACTGCCACTTCAATGATTCTTTCATCAGGCTACTTTCCTTATAAAATCGGTGTTTATCCGTGTGTATCTGTAGTTCCGTGTTCAGCGCTTTTCTCCACGCCGATAATCGCACTTCTGGACAATCTTATTTTTACATTGTTATCTTCATCTATTTTCAGGGTTACTTCATTATCCTTTATGCCGGTGATTATTCCATAAATACCGCCCGAGGTCAACACGCGGTCGTTTTTCTTGAGATTGTCTAACATTCTTAAGCGTTCCTGTTCTTTCTTTTTCTGGGGACGAATCATTATAAAATAAAGTAGTAAGAACATTATCCCGAAAAGGATAATCATATGGATAAAACCCGAACTGGCATCAGGTTGAGCTTGACCTAATCCTGTTAGAAATGTTCGTTCCCGAACTTGGTTATAAATTTCTCTACTTTTTATTACGCTTGGTAACATCATTTCTAACGGGACTAATAAACTATGCATTCCTTGCCTCCTTATTAGGTTAAGGTCGGATGATATATTAAAGTAAATGCAAAGGCAAGAAATTTGATAAATAAAAAAGTGGATTGCAAACTATCCAAAAAGTATTATTATCCTATCTCGCAATGACGTTAAGGAGGCGGTTTCGTTAGAGAGTAGTAGAAATGAATAGATTCTTAGTTTATTTACCCTGTTAGAAATTTTATCTGTTCAGATGAATTCCAATCTAGTAGTTTTATAATTAATCTTAGACCCTATAATTTCTAACAGGGGTTACTTGGTTTCTTCCTCCGTGCCATAAGAGACGAGTTCTGCTTCAGAGATTATCAGGTAGGTTAAATTTATACCACCACCGCCCAAGGCTCCCGTCTCGACATGTTCAATCTTCGCCTGCATTTTAATTATTCCAAATAGTGGTCCATCTTTATTAAACCAGTAGGTGCGTGTAACCTGTACTTGGTAAGGATGGGTTCTCCCTCCGGCCGGTTTTAATTCCGCACCATGGCAAGTAATAAGTTCCACCCTGATACATTTCCACTTTTTCCCTTGGACCTCTATCTCTTCTTCATTTAACTTCCTGTCCTTAAAGGCTTGTTCTGCCTTAATCGCCAGAATCAGGTTGGTATCATAGAAGGAGGGAATCTCTTCTAACTGTTCCAGAACTTTTTTGTCACGGCTTGTTTTCTCTACCGCCTCCTCGTTATTAAGCCTTACACTGAGTGCTCCCATATGCCAGGTGCCCATCTTAAAATCCTTCTCTGGCTTTGTTTGAATAGTTACATCCTTGTCAGTCGTCTTTATAACGGACATCTTTATTACGGTTTCTTGTCTTCCCCGGGACTGTTTATTTGCTTCAGTCTGATATTTAACCTTATATTTGACCCATTCACCAGTCTTGACATCTTTTAATGGGTCTCCGAGTAGAGAGTACATTGAGTTTGTATTTATTGTCTCCAGTATTCTCTTTGCCCTTATCTGTACCTCTTTATCTTCACTCTTAAGGACCTCTTTAACGAATTCAACCGCTGGTTCACCGATATCAATCAATTCTTTAGTCGCACTTTCTCTGATTGCCCATTCATCATTGCCTAATTGCTGGATTAATCCCTCTATTTTCTTCTGTAATTCTGGCGCCATTTCTTCCGGTGCGGCAGAAAGCCCCATCAATATTATTCCCAAGCCGATTAATATCTTTCTCATTTTTCTCCTCCTAAAATTAAGGTTAAAGTTGTTTCCTGTCCATCTCTCTGGATTTTTACTTTTACTTCGCCTCCCTCAGCCTTTCTGGGAGGTATCATTATCTTTAACTCTTTGGTAACCATAATTCTGACGCCGTCAAATTGAGTAATGAGATCTCCTTTTCTGATGCCGCTCTTTTCTGCCTCACTACCCGGAGCAACTGCGGTAACCTTAACCGCGACATTCTCGGCGCCGGTAATACTCAGACCTAAATCAGGCGGGTTGGGCAGATTCTTTATCCATTCTTTCCACTCGGTTTCTATCTCGGAAAGTTTCCCTCCAAGAGTCTTCTCTATAGCCTTTACCCCGCTCTGGTCATCTTTATAATTAGTCTTGTATTCTTTATACCACTTCTCAAGTAGTCCCTTTTCCTGAAGATAGTAAAGGATATATTGTGATTCCGCATAACAGAGTTCGCTACTTGTCATATAGGCCCCCCCATCCATCTGCATAAGTTCTGACCATTCAATATAATTCCTTCCTTTCAAATATTGTTTGAGTTCACCCAGCCGATAATTAGATATACCTGTCGCCTTGCCATCTTTTACGATGGAGGATTCAAATAAACAGGCAAATCCTTCAACAATCCAGATGGGGTGTTCCTGTCCCAGGGGTTGCATATCGGCGTTATGGAGGGCGTGGGTATATTCGTGCCTAATGGCTACCACGCTTCGGGCAAGAAGGGTCTGTTCTATATCCTGATAGACCCCGCCGGAACCCTCGGGTCCGGCCTTGGTACCCCAGTCCTGTTCCTTTACCAGAACCAGTATGGTATAATGGTCTGGTTTCTTGAAGAGGTGTTTCCACTGGGCCTTGGCGTAATCCGGTAACCCCTTCTTGACCCACTCAAGTTCGCTCCCGCTGACACCTGTCACCACCTTAACTTTCACCTCTTCCCATATCTCCGTAGTATAGTTTTTCCCAAGACGTTTCAGCCAGTCCTTCACTTTTTCCTCGCTTGCCTTATCAGTAACCTCTTTCTCGCCGGCGATTAATTTCTTAAAGCCTTCCTCACCCTTAATATTATCAAGTTCAGAATCTCCTTTTATATAAGCCATATTTGTGAAGCCGGCTTCTATTGTCTTTTTCAAATACTCTAATGCCTTATCTTTCTTATTCCACCGGGCATAACAACGGGCCATCTCGTAAAGGGCGCCATATAAATTCGGCGCCATCTTAAGAATCTCTTCGTATTTGGCGATGGCCTCTTCATATTTGCCCTGCTCTTTGAGTTGCCCGGCCTCCCGATGAAGGTTATTAATCTTACGACCGTCCGGTTGTGGTTGAGACTGTGCTACGTTCAGAGAAAACAGTAACCCCATTGCTACCAAAAGCAAAAAGGACCATTTCCGCATAATTTCTCTCCTTCCTCTAATTAGAGCAAAGACAACCCTCAAATGGACGTTCAACTATTATATTAAACCATCCAAAAGAAGGAAAGTATATCTTATTTTTATTGTTTGACAACCGCCTTGGCCTTTGGTTGTTTTGTGTCATAATGTTTAAGAACTCAATGAGTGCCGCGTTAGCGAACTATCAATCCGCCTATCAATATATCCGCCGATTCACCGATTATGAACGGATGGTCAACTTCCATAAGCCACAAAGGGTGTGGAACCTCCGGCGAATCTATTCGTTAATGAATCGGCTGGGTAATCCCCAAGACCAACTCGCTCTTATCCATATCGCCGGGACCAAAGGCAAGGGCTCTACCGCCATATTTCTCAGCCATCTTCTCCAGACTGCGGGCTATAAGGTCGGCTTGTTTACTTCGCCTCACTTGATGGACCTCAGGGAGCGTATCCAGATAAATGGTCAACCTATTCCTAAAAAGGCATTTACCAGAGAGATGAATATTCTGTTACCCCATCTGCGACGGGCCCAACCGACCTTTTTTGAAACGATTACCGCACTGGCGTTATCATATTTTGCCCGCGAAAAAGTAGACTA